>OJBX01000090.1_pt1 | contig 75183 bp, 84 predicted proteins | sample 1590751 | NCBI WGS metagenome assembly OJBX01 (sample SAMN05416780, study PRJEB24817) | seawater metagenome | isolation source: Sea water | place: Canada:Atlantic | collected 2013-07
CGGAAGGGGCTACTAATAACAAGCGATCACGTTTGCCTGATCGCAAGGCTTCAAGCTGTTGACGCAGTTGCCAAAGTGGCGTGAGGCCGCGGTTAACTGCCAGCATATTGAGTATGATGAGCATTCCTAAAAGCACGGCGGCAATTCCACCGACCCACCAATGCAAGGTAGCAAGTCCTGCTTCTACCTGAGAAAAATCCTCACCCACCAGTAATACGCCGTTAGAACCCTGCCACTCAAAATGGCGGCGGTAGACGAGCATGTGCTGATCGTTATGTTTAACGTCCACAAGAGCATCGCCGTTCTCTTCCAGCAGAGGCGCCAGCTGTTGCTGCCATTGCGGGTCGGAAGCGCTGACCGAACCGTTAAAGCGGAGTACGTAGAGATGATGAAAGACTTGATAGCCTTGGCTAACCGAGTCTAGCGCAGTCGGGACAGCCGTTTGGTCCTGCTCTAGCTGTGCGACCGCATGATTGGCTTCGCGCTGAAGACGCTCACCCAAAAAATCCCGAGCAAGATTCTGTAACAATATGCCATGCAGTAGCCAGGTCGTCACCACCACGAATAGCGCCACGCCACCTAGCCAGGCGAGTAGTCGAAAACGTAAACTGCGCCGATCAATGTGAAGCAAAGAAATACCCCTGGCCGCGCCGCGTTTGAATCACCGATTTGCCGAGATAACGGCGCAGACGAGCGACATAGACTTCGACCAAGTTAGGCGCGGCGGCATCCTGATCCAAGGCATAGAGCTGCTCTAGTAGCTGCTCTTTAGAGTGAATGCGATCAGGATGCAGCATTAAGTAGCGCAGTAACCGAAACTCGGTCGCTGTGAGCGAACGCCACGTTTCACCTTCTAAGCACACTCGTTGACCCGCTTCATCCAACGAAACGCCGTTAAGCGTGATCACTTGAGATAACTGACCAGACTGCCTGCGTAGCAAGGCCTTCAGCCGGGCCATCAGTTCGGCTTCGTGGAAGGGCTTGGTAAGATAGTCATCGGCCCCCGTCTCAAGGCCGACAACTTTATCTTCCCAGGTATCGCGGGCCGTCAGGATCAAAATAGGCGTGTCGCGTTTTTGCCTGCGCCACTGGGCGAGCAGATCCAGCCCTGAGCCGTCGGGCAAACCGACATCTAAGATCGCCAGTTCATAATGCTCGGTTGCCATCAGCGACTTGGCCGCTTTCAAGGAAGCGGCCAAATCAACTAGGTAACCGTTGTCTTTGAGACTCTCTGCTAAGCTTTCCGCTAGCAAGTCATCATCTTCAAGTAGCAACAGTTTCATGGATATACGTCAGATTAGAGAGAAAAATTGCCGTACATGCCGGATTCGTAATGGCCGGGAATGTTACATGCATACTCTAGCGCGTTAACATTATCAGGAACACGCCATAATAGAGACCCAGTCTCGCCAGGTGCAATGGTGACGCCTTCCATACTCATATTGGCCATATCGTGACCATCGCCGTTTGACATATTGGACATATCGTGGCCTTCACCGTGTGCCATATTTGACATGTCATGGCCTCCGCCATTGGCCATGTTTAGCATCATCTGGCGATGTTCTTCTTGGGCTTCTTTGCTACCAATCACAAATTCGTGTTCTAGATTGCCGGTGTTAGTAATTTCAAATTTAACCACCTCCCCTGCCGCCATTTCTAGCGCTTCAGGGTCGAACCACATATCGCCAGCTTCAAGGCTGATCGTGCGGTCAACGTCAGCCTCGGTTAGGCCATTGTCACCACTGCCTTGGCCGGGCGCAGCCCAAGCCGCACTCGTTATCAAACTTAGTGAAAGGGCAAACATAGACGTTGTTAAGGAGATGTTGCGCATGGTCATTTACCTCAGAGGTTAGTGTCACTTGTTCTTTATACGGTGTTAACCTGAAACGAGCCTGAACCTAACGTAAAAATATGGCCTGCTACCCAAAAGCATTTCTAACATGATGATGGATCCTGACCCCCTGATTAGAGTCAACGCTGCAGCAATGACTTTTCGTCTTGTTGGTGCAATTGCCTATGGCAGCCTCCGCCTAAACCTCAGCGTAAGGCCCATAAGAAGGAGACCGTTAATTTCGAGCTCTGGAACGGCTTAACAAGGTGGTTGACCTGTTAGTCACCCATTCGGTGATGACACTCTTGTCAGCACTGCCGTGATCAACAAGATAACCGCGACCAGCACCATCTCCAGTGCAATACTTCTCTGTAACCGTCCTGGGGCTGTTGCGTCGCCGCTCTCAAAGGCCGGAACAAGCCGCCACTTGTTCGCGGCAGCAAATAACAGTAGCACCGCCACAATCAATACCTTGCCGATCAAGAACTGTCCATATGCCGTGGTGAGCAGTGGCGTGAGACCGCCCGTTAGCAGCGTGGCCAACGTGACGCCCGCCAGTACCAACAAGCCGACTCCGCTTATGGCGATTTTCCCGAAACGGGTCAGAATGTGGGCGGTATTGTCCTGGTTGTGACCCCGTCCCACTAAATGGAACAGCGGCCACAGCGAGGCCACCCAGAATGCTGCCGCCATCAGGTGAACGATCAGCAAGCCAGCCAGAATGAGGCGTGGGGTGTTTACTGTATGCCCCACCTGCACGAATGCCAGCATCACCAGTAACACGCCTACTAGGCTCACGCTGTTGGCTGTTTTCGAGAGCGCTAAGTTATTAAGCTGAATCGCCTGGACTAGCAGCAAGCCAGTTACCGCCAGTATTAGTCGGACCCCGGACGCGCCATCGAACACGATTCCGAGCAGCATTGGGTTGGTTGCAGCAGCGATATTGCCGCCCCCAAGGTAACCAGCTTCTAAAGGCCACTGGAACAGAATCAGAATGACCCCCGCCCAGGCAGCAAAGATGCCCATGCAGGCGACGCGCCTCCGGTCGTGATCAGGGAGTCGGGGAAACGCTAGACGAAACAACACGGCCCCCGTCGCGACTAGGGCGTTAAGGTAAATCCCGGCCGCCACGAGAATCATCGCGACGGTCCAGACATCAAGGCTATTTACTGAGGGCCACCAGACCACGGGTCAAGGCTCGACCGAGAAGTTAAAACCGTCAGACATCATGTGCCCGTCATCCGATAGGCCACGCCAGCGCACCTGGTAATCCCCAGCCGAAAGAGTGTCACTGGGCTTTACGAAGTAGCGATCGACCTGTTCACTGCCTGGCTGACCATCAAGAGGAACGGGGCCGTCCGGGCCTGCCACTTCAAACTGGGTGATGCGCATCATGCCACCAAACTCGATGCCAATCTCTGCTGGGGAATCCTGAATGGTGACGCCATCCTTAGGCGAAGTGCTTGCGCCCCCTTCATGGGCCAACACTGGGCTTGCGAGCGACAGCAGCAGCGTTGCTAAGGTAGCGTGAATAATAGGGAGCGAAGTCGTCTTCTTTTGCATACCGTTTCCTTATATTTTTTTAGGCTTGAATGGTTCGTCGCGGAGGCTTCAAATCTGATTCGGTTGAGCCTTCAGACATCGTTCATGTGCCCTATTTGACGAACAAGGCACATGGCATCTTGCTCTTAAAGAACCAAGAGAGCATTCATGGATTCTTTGGCTGCTGGGTTTTCGCTTCTTGGGTGGCGATGTATTTGAGCAGCATTTGTACGCGCTCTTCTTCATGGAACTGAGTCAGTGTTATAGCGTGCCAACCTGAAACAGAGCTGAAAATGGCGGAAAAAATGACCTGTGACAAATCTAGCGTTTGGGATCAGTTTCTTCTTTACCTTTGGGCTACCTATAGGTTGTAGGCTTATAACAAAAGCTAACTCTGCCTTCTTCCATTTTTATCGGATAAGGCAATGTCTCGATCAGCAACATGATGAGAGGAAATATCATGGTTAAGCACACGATGAACTTTGCTATTGGTGGGGCTGCAATCCTCAGTGTCTTAAGTAGCGCCATCTTTGCTCAAGGCATAAATCAGGAGTGATGTCATGATGAACGCGGAATGCTTTGCTTTTATGGGGTCAATGGGGTGGTTAGGCTGGTTGATGCCCCTGGCTATGCTGTTATTAATTGGCTTGGCGATCGCGTCGCTGGCCAAGTACCTCTTCAGTCGTTCACATTAAGGAGTTGAAATTAATGCAACATATGACCACCAAACTTTTGCTCTCGGGTTTCATGCTAATTGGGACGGTCTCCGCTCAAGCGGCGTTACCGCCAGAGGCGACACTGTATAAGAACCCCCAGTGCGGCTGTTGTGACGAATATGCGCGCCATCTTGAGGAACTTGGCGTAGACGTCACCGTTATTGATGACGTCGAGCTGGGTGATATCAAACAACAGGCGGGTGTTCCCTATGGTCTTGGATCGTGCCATACCATCGAAATCGGCGAGTATTGGATTGAGGGCCATGTTCCGATGGAAGCCGTACAGGCGCTGTTTGAGCAACAGCCTGATGCAGACGGCATTGGCCTAGCAGGTATGCCCATCGGTACACCGGGGATGCCAGGGCCTCAGGAAGCGCCCTATGACGTGTATTCCTTTACGGATCAAGAAGACAAGGCGTTTATGACGCTGTAGTAGGTTTTGGATGACATAATTAGACCTCTTGTACTACATGAGATGTTTGTTAAGCACCAGGTGTGTTTCGAGATGATTTGAAAATTGGTTGCGTCAGACGCTCTCTAACGTGCGACATGTTCAAGAAATCATCCAGAAATTGGCGGGGCCTTTCCCAGGGTTCGCTGATACTTTTAAGCATCTTAAATCCAAAAAGGAACAGATACCCTGCGAAGCCTCTGTGTTAAATGCTTTTAGCAAGGTCAGTATTGGTCGCAGTGACTTAGCATAGGTACTATTTGCCACCTTTATGAGTAGCGGTGTCTGTTTTGTCGCTAAGAGCAACCTGTACACCCCGTGTGCAGGTTGCTCTTCTGACGAAGAGCCGATACGGCCATCCCTTCAGTGGCGGGCGAGGATCTTCGCTGCGATGGGCGAAGTGATCATTTGAATCACGGCAAAAAAAGCGGCTGGAATTGCGATCTCTGATGGCAAGCCAGAAGCAGCGACAAACGCTGCAGCGATGCTGAATTCCTTTTTACTGACCGTGAAAAGATAGGTAATCACCTCTTTGCGATCAGAGGTGAGTAACCGTGAGGACATACCTACCAGGTACCCAATCAAATTGAGGCACAGGGCCGCGCCCGCAATCACAAACGCATACCAGCCATAGCCAATGATCGTGGTGGCATTCGGCCCGACCACGGCGAGTAGGATCAGCAGATACAGAATCGACCCTATCCCTGCATACGCTGAATCATGCCGTGCAAAGAAAGCCGAGAACCTTGTACGCAAGCTGACCCCAATCACGGTAGGAAGAAGCACGATTAGTGTTAATTCAAGAATAATTGATCCAAGCGGCACGTCTAACTGAAGGCCGGTGAGCCATAAAAACAGGAAGGGAACAATAAACGGACATAACGCGGTGTTGACTGCGTTGAAAACAGCGGCAAGCGCCACATTGCCTTTCGCCATCAGTACCAAAAGAGGAGAAGACACATCTGTCGGCAGCGTGCCGAGCAAGGTTTGGCCAGCAGCCAGCGGGCCGCTTCCAAAAAATAGACGGCCCGTTAGCCACCCGGCAATCGACATAGGCCCATAGACCAGCCCCAATGCCAACAACTGCCGTGACGGCTTTCGGAACACGATGCGCACTGCATGCGCATCGAATGTGAGGCTGATAATCAACATCAGTAATGCCAGTAATGGCCCAATCGCGAACTTAAGCATTATTCCGGTGGCCGGAAAGAGTAAGCCTCCCCCCGCGACGACGATTACAAACCAGACAAGGTGCGCCTCGACAAAATAAATGAATCTACCCATGGTGGATTGGACGTTACCGGTTGAAGTGGATTGAGCCCCGCACCTAAAACATGATCACCTTCGGCCCAGCACACAAAGGCTCCTTGGTAGCTAGGGACGTGCTTCCCAATCCAGCGATGCAAATAGATAATGCTCAAGGGTTGAAGCTTTAGTTGCTAGAGGTTTTATAGTACCAAGAACAGATAATTCGAGAGAGGGTAACAGATGGGACATCATCATGATCATCCCCACATTGATCCTGCCTCTGGCGACCGGCGCGTCAGCATCTCCATTTGGGCCAATGGGCTCTTAACCATCGCTCAAATCGTCGGTGGCATTATGGCGGGGAGCCTATCGCTGATCGCTGATGCGTTACATAACTTTTCTGACTTGGCAGCATTAGTCATTGCCTTTGCTGCTCGTAAAATCGCCAGACGGCCTGCCGATGTGCATATGACCTTTGGCTATGGCCGCATCGAGATAGTGGCAGCACTCATCAATTACACCACCCTCATTATTGTCGGTGTCTACCTGATTTACGAAGGCGCTATGCGGATGGTCGATCCCCCTGAGATAGAGGGATGGACGATCGTGATTATTGGTGGCGTCGCGCTCGTCGTCGATGCCCTTACCGCCATGCTCACGTGGTCAATGCAAAAAGAGAGTGTCAATATCCGCGCCCTTTTTCTGCATAACTTATCGGATGCGTTTGCCTCCATCGCCGTGATTATCGGTGGTTCGCTTATTTTACTGTACGACATGCGCTGGGTAGACCCCGCGATCACGATAGGGATTGCGCTATATATTCTTTACCTAGCCTTCTCTGAAATTGGCGGCCCTATCCGTACGCTAATGCTGGGATCTCCCCCGGACATTGACGGGCAGGCAGTCGTTGAGACCGTACGAGATATCGAGGGAGTCCAGGATATTCACCATGTGCATCTATGGCAGATGCAGGAAAACATGGCAGCCCTTGACTGCCACGTGGTTCTGACAGAAACCGGCTGGCAGCAGCTTGAATCCGTCAAAGCAGAGATCAAGGAGCAGCTTAAAATGCGCTTCAGTATTGCTCATTCCAGCCTAGAGTTTGAGCATAGTGACCACGCGCATCAAAATGCCAATCTATATGGGCATGAGTGACAGACCGAGGCCGGCTCCCAGCTCAGGTAGATAGCGAGCAGCTTACTCCCATAGCGATTGGCTTATTTTTCAACCCTACTTTTCCACCCCATCGTTGAGACAGAGAGAGAAACATGTTCAAAAAAGCGTCTTTTATATTGGCCGGTACGTTAATGCTGACCGCTGCGATCGTCGCCGTATCGAAGCCTGCCCTCTTAGACATGCAAGCTCAGGCAGCAAAAGAGAGCGGTGTCCAGGCCGAGGACTCCTTGGTGCGTTCACACTCCCCCATCTTGGGACGAGAAGACGCGCCGGTGACGATTGTGGAATTCTTCGATCCGGCTTGCGAAGCCTGCCGTGCTTTCTATCCCCTGACAAAAAGTATTCTGGAAACCTACCCAGAAAAAGTGCGGCTCATCGTGCGCTACACTCCTTTCCACGGCGACGTATCGGACAAGGCCATTCGGGTATTAGAAGTTGCTCGTCGTCAGGGCGTCTTTGAACCGGTACTGGAGAGGCTGCTGGCTCGCCAGGATCAATGGGCTTCACATGGCAGTTTTGATGAATCCGCTATCCTCGATATCGCGAGCCAAGGAGGCCTTGATTTAGCGGCTGCCGAAGAGCAACTGACTTCTGCTGAGGTGCAGGCGGTGATTGACCAAGACATGGCGGATGTCAGAGCCAATCAGATTCGCCAAACACCTACCTTTTTTGTCAATGGCGAGCCTTTAGACCCCTTTGGTATGCAAGAGCTGATTGATGCCGTCGAGAGTGAAGTAGCGGAGATCTCTGGGGAAGAGGATGGCCAGTGATGCAGCGCTGGTGGTTACTAGGCTTGGTGGGCTTTTACCCCTTGCTAGCCGAAGCCAATTGGCAAACGCATCTGTCATTGCCTCCGTCTGAACTTAGCCCTGTCAAGTTACAGGCGGCTAGCGAGCAAGAAGGCACATTACCGCTCGATAGCGTTGATACCCTAACCTTTGGGCGTGATGTCGTCATTGATACCACCCTCTACGAGGCCTTGGCAGCAGAAGGTGTCCCAACGCGTTTCGCCACTAAACTGGAAACACTGCTCAGCGAGTTTATCGCAGCGCCGCTGGAGTTTTCTGGCAGTGAACGTATTCAATTAGTGTGGGAGGAAGATCGACGCCAGGACGGCGCCCGTGTTGGGCCACCACGCCTCAGTTATGCCGCTCTGCCTGATCAGGCAGAGCCCTTGGAGGTCATATGGCCGGTCACCCAAAAGGGGGACGTTGCTCTTTTCAAAAGCAATACCCTGCTAAGCACGTTGCGTTTGCCTGTGCTTAGTGCTCGCTTAACGTCTCGCTTTGGGAATCGGCGACATCCTGTGTATGGAGGGGTGCGCCCTCATAATGGAATTGATTTGGCTGCACCAACGGGAACGCCAGTCATTGCTACCGCACCTGGGCGCGTATCCTTTATGGGGCGCCAAGGGGGATACGGGCAGGTGATCGAGGTGGAACACGACACAGGGGCCATTAGTCGCTACACACACCTTAGCCGATTCTCTCCACAGCTAGTGGTTGGGGATTTAGTTAATGCGGGAGAGTCGCTCGGAGAGGTAGGTTCGTCCGGGGTCGCCACGGGTCCCAACCTGCATTACGAAGTGAGAGTCAATGACCAGCCTGTTGATCCCCTTGGTCAAGGTCAACGCATCATGTTGGGTGAGCAGCCGACTCAAGGTGAATATCAAGCGTCACTTTACGAGGCAAGAGATCGCTTGGAACAAGCTATCGGCACGGCGTCCATTTATGACTTGATCTCGTTTAACGAGCCGTAACCACCCGTGCTTAGCAACGTTGCATGGATTGTTAGTAACGTGAACGTGTGCTTGCCTCGTTATGGAACCCTAGCGCTGTGATCACTCATCTACCACAAGACAGGTAATCGGTATGGAAGAGGTTTCTCTCGTCACCATGGGGGTATTGGGAAGCCTTGCCGCGGGCTTGATGACGGCTGTCGGGGCGCTTCCCGTCTTGTTTACCAAAACACCGAATCGTGGTGTTCGCGATTTAGCGTTGGGGTTCGCCGCTGGCGTCATGCTAGCGGCCTCTTTCTTCTCACTGATCATACCCTCCTTAGAAGCCTCGGAGCTGCGTTACGGAGGTAGCGTGGTACCTGCTGCCATTGCCTGTGCGGCCATCTTGCTAGGGATTGGAATGGTCGCACTACTGAACGAACTCTTACCTCATGAGCACTTCGAACAGGGGCGAGAAGGGCCAGAGGCTGCCTCACTACGTCGTATCTGGTTGTTTATTATTGCCATTACGATACACAACCTGCCAGAAGGGCTGGCCGTTGGCGTGGCCTTCGGCGCAGGGGGAAGCGAAGGAGGCGTTCCACTAGCGATTGGCATTGGACTTCAGAATGCCCCAGAAGGACTGGCCGTAGCAGTATCACTGCTAGGCGTGGGCTATTCACGTTGGCGGTCATGGACGATTGCCGCCCTTACGGGGCTTGTTGAGCCGTTGGGTGGCTTATTAGGCGCTGGAGTCATCAGCATGTCACAAGCGCTACTGCCCTGGGGGTTGGCCTTTGCGGCGGGGGCGATGTTGTATGTGATCAGTCATGAGATTATTCCCGAAACTCATCGAAGCGGGCACCAAAAAAAGGCCACGCTGGGCCTCTCTATCGGATTGGTACTCATGCTGTTTTTGGATGTTTCGCTGGGCTAACCATTGGGCGTGGGGCGTAGCGTTAGTGCTAACCTAAGTCGTGAGCCCCTCCGTGCGATTTTTCAGTGATACAGAGCTGATGATCACTGATGACCTCAATGATTCGGCAGCTTTCCACTTTACCACCGGCACACTGCGTGACCATCCGTTGAAGCTCCTCACGCAGTATGGACAGTCGTTGAAGGCGGGACTCCACTTTCTTTAGGTGATGCGTGGCGATGGCATCGACTTCTTGGCAAGGCATATCAGGTTGATCTGACATGGCCAAAAGCTCTCGCACTGACTCCACCGAAAAGCCAAAGTCTCGGGCATGACGAATAAAGGTCAAGCGCCGCACAGCGTCGTCTCCATAGCGGCGCTGCCCCCCACCGGTTCGTGTTGCATCGCGCAGCAGCCCAATACGCTCGTAATAACGAACCGTTTCAGGTTTGCAATCGGCTCGTCGTGCTAACTCACCAATGCTGATACTTTGCCCCATCATCGACATGGTAAAACTCCTTACGTAGGGCTTGAAGCTATAGTTGCTACAAGGTTTACACTTCAAAACCATAGCCCATTGAGAGAAGAGGCACCATGAAAACATCAACGCCGACAACAGCGCCAAACGTCTTGACGCTGCGTGTTGAAGGCATGGACTGCGGCGGTTGTGAGCGCAAGGTTGTATCGGCGCTAGAGCGACTGGAAGGCATTGAGGAAGTCACGGCAAGCTCGGTCACGGGATCAGTGAAGATTCACCACCACGATCACGGGGCCCCCTCGCGAAAGACCATTGAGGGCATCCTGAACGAACTAGGCTATCAAGTGGCTTCCCATGATGGCCAAACACGCGCATCTGGTGCTTCATCCTCTTGGTGGCAAACCGCTAAAGGGCGCTTGGTCATTATCACAGGAAATCTGCTGATAGTGGCCTTCGCGCTTCGTTTAGCATGGCCTGCGCTGGGTAATATGCCTTTCATTTTGGCCACGCTAGTCGGCTTAATACCCATTGCGCAGAGTGCCTGGGGCGCCCTCAAAATGCGCAATCCCTTTACCATCGAGATGCTGATGTGCATCGCTGCGCTTGGCGCATTGGCCATCAATGCTGCCGCTGAAGCTGCGATGGTCGTGTTCTTGTTCGCCGTAGGTGAGCTACTCGAAGGGGTAGCTGCTTCACGAGCGCGCCGCAGTATCTCAGCCTTGGCAAATTTAACACCCTCAACGGCGAGGCTGATGGACAATGGCCAGCTGCGTGACGTCTCGGCGGAGTCACTTAAACCCGGGCAGCGTGTGCTGGTGCGGCCCGGTGATCGCGTACCCTGCGATGGACGCATCCTGGTGGGCACCTCCGACATTGACGAGTCGCCGGTAAACGGCGAGTCCATACCCCGTTCGCGAGCGCCTGGTGATGACATTTTTGCTGGCACAGTGAATCTTGATGCCGCCCTGGAGGTGGAGGTAACACGAGGCGCTGATGACAATACGATCGCTCGCGTTATTCGTCTGGTTGAAGAAGCACAGGCCGCCAAGGCACCGATAGCACGCTTTATTGATCGTTTTGCGTATTACTATATGCCCGCCGTCGTCTTACTCGCCCTACTGATGGCGATAGTGCCACCGCTGGTATCGACCATGGCATGGTCGGAGTCGATTTACCGTGCGTTAGCATTGCTGTTAATCGCATGCCCCTGCGCGTTGGTCATTTCTACCCCAGCCGCCATCGCCGCAGGTCTCTCGGCGGGCGCTCGGCGCGGACTACTGATCAAAGGGGGAGCCGTTCTTGAACAGTTAAGTAAGCTTCGCTTGGTGGCATTAGATAAAACGGGCACCCTCACTGCGGGTACCCCAAGAGTCACAGATGTGGAGTCTTGGATTGCTGAGGAAGACGATAACAGCGTATTGCGGCTCGCCGCCGCGATAGAGCGAGATTCCAGTCACCCTATCGCCACGGCTATCGTTGAGCATGCCCGACAGTCGGGCCTAAACCTCCCCACCGTCACCGGCAGTCGTGCTTTGGCGGGGCGCGGTGTCTCAGGCCAGGTGGAGGGTCGCGAGCTGAGCTTAATGACGCCTCGTCATCTTCACGAGAAAGTCATCCTTGAGGTAAGTCTCAGTGCTCGGATTATCGCGTTAGAAGAAGCCGGTAAGAGCCTCGCTCTCCTCGTCGAAGGCGAGCGTTTGTTGGGCTTGATCGCTGTTCGCGATGAGCCACGCGAAGATGCCCTTGAAGGCCTAGCGGCGCTATCCCGTTTAGGCGTACAGGCGGTCATGCTCAGCGGTGATAATGCCCGCACCGTCGCTGCCACTGGGGGTCGCTTAGGCATTGAAGCGTACGGCGAACTAATGCCTGAAGACAAGGCAGCGTATGTTCGAGACTGGCAAGCGACAGGTCGTGGCCCCATCGGTAAAGTAGGCGATGGCATCAACGATGCACCGGCACTCGCGGCAGCCGATGTGGGTATCGCGATGGGTGGCGGCACGGATGTGGCGTTGGAAACCGCCGATGCAGCCTTGCTCAAGAACCGCGTTACCGGCATCGCTGAGCTGATAGACCTCTCTCGTGCCACGCTACGCAATGTGAAAACCAACGTTGTTCTCGCCCTTGGCTTAAAAGCCATTTTCCTGGTCACCACAGCGCTGGGTATTACCGGTATGTGGATTGCGGTGATGGCCGATACCGGTGCTACCGTCCTGGTGACGTTGAACGCCATGCGACTGCTGGGTTATCGCTTTTCGCCCAGTACCGCATTGACAGGCCTGTCACAAGGAAAAACAACGTCATGAGAACAGCGCAACACGACAGCCCTTCACGACGTTGGCCATGGTTCACATTTGCTTGCGTGTTGGCTCTAGCCGATCAACTGGTCAAAGAAATCGTGCATGCCCAGATGTCGTTTGGCCAAGTCATTCCGCTAACGCCGTTTTTTAACTGGGTATACACCGGTAATACAGGAGCCGCTTTTAGCTTTCTCGCGGAGGCAGGTGGTTGGCAGCGCTACCTCTTTCTTGGTTTAGCGTTGGTGGTGGTCGTCGTATTGCTCGTGCAGCTATGCAAACCCCTGCCGCGCTTGGAAGCCTGTGCGTACAGTCTGATTCTTGGCGGCGCACTCGGCAATACCGTTGATCGGTTAGCGCGTGGGTACGTCGTCGACTATCTGGACGTTTACTGGAGCGAATGGCATTGGCCCGCCTTTAACATGGCCGATATCGCGCTATTTGCCGGTGTATTGATGTTCGCAGTGGCGTTATGGCGTGAAAGTCCTGCTTTTAAGCGCTCTGAGTAACGGTATGGACTCAGTCGATCAAGAAAAAAAATATACGTTTGTGGCTGGGCGACTCTCACCAACAGTCGATTGCGTTGTAGCGCTAGCCGCTGGGGTGCTGACCACCTTGAGTGCCGCCCCCTTTTCCCTATGGTGGCTTGGCCCAGTGGCCGTGGCACTGGTCTATTGGAAGATAGCGTCGCTAACGCCTGCCATGGCCACCCTGCGTGGGTGGTGCTATGGGGTAGGCCTGTTCGGTTCTGGCACATCGTGGGTCTTCGTTGCTATTCACGACTTCGGTGGCACCGGGGCCTTGGTGGCGATGTTCCTCACCACTCTTTTTGTCAGCGTCCTGGCGCTCTTCTTTGCAATCCCCTTTGGGCTCTATCGACGCATCACGGGGCCACGGTTCGCCTTTCTTAGCTTTGCCGGTATGTGGGTGGTGAGCGAATGGCTACGCACTTGGTTGCTCACCGGCTTTCCCTGGTTATTGCTCGGCACCTCTCAGATTGATTCTCCACTAGCCCCATGGGCGCCCGTTGGTGGTGTGTACTTGCTGTCACTCATGACCGCGCTGACAGGTACGTTAGGGGTAGAGGTTCTGCGTCGCCGCTGGGTTTTCCTTGTCCCAATGGCCGCCTTGTGGATCGTTCCATTCCTATTGCCCGCCCAATGGACAACCCCTGCTGGCAAGCCCATCCGGGTGGCATTGCTGCAAGGGAATCTTGACCAGCGCATTAAGTGGACTGCCCAAGGGCAGCGCGAGGCGGTCAATATCTACACAACGATGACACAAGAGCAAGCAAGGGACATCGATCTCATCGTTTGGCCCGAGGCAGCCCTTCCCATGCTTGAGCAGGAAGCACAGCGAATACTGGAGCAAGTAGCGTCCGACCTGGGGCCTAACACCTCCTTGTTGACCGGCATTTTGCAACGCGACAGTGAAGGGCGCTCTTATAACAGCGTCATAGGGCTAAATGATGTGCAAGGCGAATACCAGAAAGCGCACTTAGTACCCTTTGGCGAGTATTTGCCATTCCAAAGCCTCCTCGCTGACACCCTTGCTTTTTTCGACTTGCCAGCACCCCGCCTGACCCCAGGGTCAGACGGACAGGCTCCGTTACACGTGGCTGGCACTACCATTGGCACTGCCATCTGTTACGAGATCATTTTCGCCGACCATGTCGCCCAACAGGCGCGTAATGCCGAGCTGCTATTAACGGTTTCCAACGATACGTGGTTTGGGCGTTCCATTGGCCCACACCAACATCTTCAAATGGCGCGTCTACGTGCCTTAGAAAATGGTCGTCACCTACTTCGAGCTACCAGTAATGGCGTGACGGCCATCATCGATTCACAAGGCCACGTCACAGCCCGTGCCCCACAGTTTGAACCGGCCAGTTTAACTGGCGAGGTGACCCCGATGCAGGGCCTAACTCCTTTCACACGCACCGGTAGTGGCCCCGCTTGGATACTCGCTGCCTTGCTGACGCTGCTCGGATTACAACTAAACTTATCTCGATCAAAAAACGACGCATTAGATGAAAAAGGAACCTAGCGATGCTCTTGGCAAAGAACGCAGCAATACTTAAGAGACTCCTCCCATGGCCAATGCAGATCGGCTTCATCGTGAGTGTGATGGTTTCGTCTCTGGCATGGGTCCCTGTCGCCATGGCGGCACAACCTTCCACTGCCCAGGAGACGGAATGGCCCAAGGGGCATTACCCGCTACCTGAGGAAGGCAATATTATCGGAGAGGCTGACACCTTCATTGTGAAGGATTACGAGGATACTCTGATTGATATTGCCAGACGTCACAACCTTGGCTACCAGGAGATGATCCGTGCAAACCCAGAGGTCAGTATTTGGGTGCCCGGAGTGGGTACTGAAGTAACCATTCCAGGACGCTTCATCCTGCCGAATGTCGAGCGTACTGGTGTCGTCATCAATATCGCCGAGCTGCGGCTTTACTACTACCCAGATGTCAAAACCGGTGAGACACCGCGCGTTGAGACCTATCCTATCGGCATCGGTCGCGAAGGGTTTGATACTCCTCTAGGCGTGACCGAGACCACCATGAACATTAAAAACCCCGCGTGGTACCCGCCTGAGTCGGTAAAACGCGAAGCGGAAGCACGCGGTGAAACCGCGCCCAGCGTTGTGCCACCCGGCCCCGATAACCCGCTAGGAGACCATGCCATCATCCTAGGCTTCGATGGCTATTTGATTCACGGCACCAACCAGCCCGATGGCATTGGCATGCGCGCAAGCCGTGGCTGTATACGCATGTTGCCTGACGATATTGAATCAATTTTTGACCGCATACCGGCGGGCACCCAGGTCAATATCATCAACCAACCTATTAAAATCGGTTGGGACAACGGACAGCCGCTGGTACAGGCATTACCTCCTTTAGGGGTGGAGGATCACACCATGACCGCTATATCAGATGCCATTTCACGCCTTGAGCAACGCAATGTAGATGGCGTTAGCTTCGATTACGAACAGCTTAGCGATTTACTAGCATTATCCAACGGGCTTATCGAACCTCTGTATCCGAAGCCGGAACCGAGTAATAAAGAAGACGACAATATCAACAGTGTTTATGAAGAACTGACACTTCATTCGTCGTGAATGTCGATAAAGACAAGGCAGAGCGTTTTTTCAGCCCTTTGGAGAACAACGGCTTGGCTACCGTCAAACCCTTAATATTCGTCGTGTGTTGTTGATTGAGCTCTTCCATCACTAGCGTAGAAAGAGCTAATGCGATCATCACAACGTTGGTAGCATCCACTTTCGGTAGCACTGAAGTGTGACGAAGAGGATCTATTCTAAGCCCCTTCCACTGGCTGGCAGGGGCTTTTTCTATACCTAGGCAAAGTGATAAATATTATTTCCCTATTAAGATTCATTTATTCCAGTGTTTGTTTAGTGGCTGATGCTCTGGGTTCGCCTTATCAATTGCAGCACCGATAGCAGCATAGGCGTGTTGGTACGTCTTATAGTTTTTCTGATTGCTGTAATACACGTTAAAATCAACAAGGCTTCGCACCACTGCCAGCAGGGTTTCTGGCTCACCATCACGAGTGATAACGTCAATAGCGTCGGTCACAGATTCATCGTAAACGCGCATAGCTATCTCGGCGTGAAACGCCTCTGCGTCGTGTTTAATCTTTGCCAAGTTCATTCTCCTTATATGCGTTGCTAATCACTGTACTTTCAAAGCCCGCTAACAGCCTGGTGGTTCTACGCGCTGCCGCAATAACACCAGCTGATGTCAGCCCTGTCCAATGGATGTGCCCAGTTTTTTTCTATTGTTGTTTCGCCTGCTTGCGTAAGAGGTCGCAGAAATCGAGCCAGCCGTAAGCTCGGAATATATCGGCTACGCCCATGGCTTTGCTGTTCTCACAGGACAACAGTAAAAGGTGATGGCCATCCTGCCGCGGCGGGGGTGCTGAACAGATGGCGAATGGGATCTGCGCAGCCTCCATCCGCTTCATAAACGCTTCGTTCATTGTGTGGTGCTCTGGCTCGCAAAAGATGTCGAAGGCGCTGAGAATAACTTGGGCGACCTCGGTGTTCAGTTCATGCCTGGTCAAGGGAGCTTTTATGCGCAGCTCAGGATCGAGGAAGCCAGCAATCAGACAAGCTGTAGCGAAGTGATGGGCGCCACCCTGGTTGTTTAGATGGTATCCCCAGGGCCGCCAACTGAAACCTTCTACTGACTCTTCAGCGCCAGAACCGCCATGGAAGCGGAGTTCATGCCAGTTGGGCAAAGGTTCGATGCTGGCACGGTTGTTGTGAACCAATTCGCGACATTCGCCGATAGCATAGGCGTCGAGAGTGGCGTAGCCGACGAGATCGCCTTTCCCAGACGCCAGGGAGATGATGTCTCTGATCGAGCAGCTGAAGTTGTCATCGTAGGTGGTCGATGTGAGTCCAGCGGCCGCTGGATAAGGCAAGCGCTGACATTGCAGCCCCGTTCGCCCTGGTCGCCAGTAGGCAATATCGTCCCCTAAGCAAAGCGGCCATCGGTGCCATTGGATGATGCCGAGTTCGCTGGCGCTAGCTGCTGGGAGCGTTACCCGGGCTGCTAAGTGTGAAAATTCAATAGCGTGCTGCACGGCTGCTGGGCTGGCCCAGTGAGCATGGCGCAGCCAGCGGACCAGTAATGTGGTCGCCAGCATAATATGTTCCCCCAAACCCTAACCGTTACGGTCACCCTCGGCTCTATCTTGGAGTGACATTCTGATTTTATTCTGGAGCCCAGGTGATAATGTTTCAGCGTCAACAAAGGCTTGTGGGATTCGATCGGCCCACGACCCGAAAAAGTATCCGCATTTTGGCGCTTTTCTTGATTGGCACTGCTCTAATCACGGGGATGATTCTTCGACAGGCCACTGCATTTTCCTCTGGTGTTTTGCACGCTAAGGAAGGCCGATATTCGCTCATGCTTGAGGTGGCATCTACCTCGCGCCAGCGTCGCAATGGCCTAATGGAGCGTGACTCAATGGCTCCCGATGCTGGCATGCTCTTCGTCTATGATGAGGAGCAGACAACCGATCATGCTTTCTGGATGTACCAAACTCGTATACCGCTTGATATTGCCTTCCTCGACCATGACGGAGAGATCCAGTCGATCACCAGCATGGCCCCCTGCACGAGAGAAAAAGAAGCCTGTCCGCGTTATCCAGCTGGCACGCGCTTCTGGATGGCCCTGGAGGTAAACGCTGGCTACTTCAATGAGCATGGTATAGCCGCTGGAGATCGCCTAGAGGTCGACCCTTTACAGCACCCCCCCTCTTAAAACCTGTTCTACTGCAGGAATGAGAGAGAAGCACGTTAATGAGCACACCCGTTTTTTCACCTCAATCGGGGCCAATCTAGTTGGCGGAACAACTGCTCCTGTACTGTCAGCCATGCCACCTTTAAGCAGTTTCTACCTCAGCTGTCATTGACGCGTGTAGCGTTACGCGCTACACTTCGAGGGCGTTTCACAACAAGGGAGCAAAGCAATGCGATGATAAAGAAGATCAAACACAAAGGGCTTAAACGTCTTTATGAGAAGGGAGAATCCCAAGGAGTACAACCAAACCATGTAGACGATTTAAGAGACATACTTGCTGCACTGGACGCAGCCACTAAGCCAAACGATATGAATTTGCCAGGATTTGATTTTCATAGTTTGAAGGGTGATAGAAAAGGCTTTTTTTCGGTGCATGTAAACGGTAATTGGGTAGTGATATTTACGTTTGATGGGGAAGATGTACACCTTGTTGACTATTTAGACTACCACTAACCCCGGCGTTCCTTGATAACCGGCTCGGTACGGTTATCAAGGGCCACCGAGAAAGATGGCCTCGCAGACGTAGCCATGAATGCAACACCTCAAATATGCGATACACAATTTGTGTAGAGAGAGAGAACTGAAACATGACCATGATGAACCCGCCGCACCCAGGTAGCTTATTGCGCCGTCGGATCGTGCCAGCGCTGGGGCTGAACGTCACTGAATTTTCCAAAAAGTTAGGCATGTCTCGTGCAGCAGTTTCACGCGTATTACATGAGCATGCCGCTATTTCCCCCGATTTGGCCGTTAAGTTAGAGCATGGCGGAATTGGCAATGCCAAGCACTGGCTAACGATGCAGGCAAACTATGAGCTATGGCACGCCGAGCATAAAGAACAGAACCATATTGAAAGATTTGCAGCTGTTTGAATTAGTAAGATATTAATTCGGAAAAACCCAACGTACCGCGACGTTGGGTTTTTTGTATCCAATTAGCCTCGCTAATTGAGACGCAAAAACCCGGCTTATTGCCGGGTATCAAGGTTTAAATATTGGCCATTATGAAAAATCTGCTTACCCATTCATGCGAACGTAGCAGGTAATAGCACCTAATTAGAGGTCGTCTTCTTCCTCTACATATTTTGGCACGCAGTCATTACAAAGCAATAATTGGCGTTCCTGGCCGAACACCACAGCTGGTATATTGTGAACTGCTTCTCGCGCGCATGGCGTCTCATCATCCTTCATGCCTTCGCACTCAATCACGGTGCTACCTCATCGGTTTTTTGTCTGACTAGAATTAACCAGCAGCTTCGCTAAAAGCCCTACTCCTATTAAACCACTAGGCCTGCATTTCGACACCCGTCGACATAGGTGTTATCTATATTCTTTTAACAGGTTAAAAAAACGTCGTATAGGGCCGGACTTTTGGTGTTTGATGTTGTGTCATGCCATCTGGATGTAGAGAAACCCGGCTGGCAATTCTTCGCAGCGTGTTACTTCTTATTCACGCGGTGGTAAATTTCTTCCTCTAAGACGAGCTTAAACGCCTCTCCTTCTGCTTCAAATTCATCCCACAAGCATTCTGGCAGCGATGCAGCGTCCAGATCGAGTTGGCCCGGCTGAGCGCCGTATTCTATTTCATTGACGATATGGGGTTCGCGCTGGATAAATAACGTGGCCATAGTGTTGAGCTTTTCGACTTCACGCTCTTTCTGGTAGAGCCTAATTTCATCTAGCGCCGGGCCTTCTGGCCAGGACTCTTTTCCTTCCATTCGACGTTTTGCCGTGTCAATCAGCTCGCCGAAAGCGCCCAAAGCCCCTGCTGCTGAACGATGCCCGTACTCATCGGCCGCCAAGATTAAATCTTGCTCTTCATAATCGCGCACAGCCACGCGAAAACTAACGCCATCACAATGCAAGACCGCGTAAGGCATGACACTGCTTTCGGCATCAATCCATTCGGCAATACCTCGTATAGTTGCTTCACGGTCAAAAATGCGTCGTGGGTAATCGTCCCAGCCATCGATAGCGTCGAGAATCATGCTTCCCCCTGTGGATGCTTATAAAGTTTACTAAGATAATGTCCAGTCGCTTTTCTATATTCATCTTGGTGTATAGGTAAAGTACTTCCAACCAAACATGTGAAATTCGATGAATTTTATACAGGCTATACGTTGGATTCCGGTGCAACATTCCCCCTATAGCTGCCTTTTACTCCTCAGACAAAACGTACAACTGCAAGTAGGCTAGTCCTGGCCAAGGTTCATCCTGGGCCGAGCACCCATTACGGATAAGAAACAGCTTAGATTGGCATGGGCACAGTAGAAGTCTACTACTGCAAGTGGACTTGTATCAGCCAAGGTTCCCCCTGGGACGGGTACCCATTCAAGATAGGAAACAGTCTAGATTGACACGAGAACAGTAGAAGCCTACTATTTAAGATAAGAATAACCCCCACGCCTCACAGGATTCGTCCTGACTGCGCACCAGGGGGTTAGTTTTTTTAGTGGTAAAAGAATGTATGGGGCCACAACTGCAACCACAACTAAACTTCACAAAACCCGCAAAATCCTCTTACGCCCACCTTCGTCATCTTCGCGCCAAGGGCCTCATCACCAAAGGTCAGCAATCACAAGCACTTAATGTCCTTCAGTTTGTCGGGTATTACCAGCTGCTCATTTATACGCGGCCGCTGCAGGATGATCAAAAACGTTTTTATCCGGGTGTAAGGTTTGACGATATTCTTGCGCTTTACGAGTTCGATCGTAGTCTTCGGCTAGTGCTCCTTGACGCTATTGAACAAGTAGAAGTCGCGTTCAGATCCGCCATAGTTAACGCTATGGCCAATGACAAAGACTGCGGCCCCCACTTCTATCTCAAAACCAAACATTTCAAGGACATGGAAGCGCACCGCAATTTCATGAAGAACGTCTTGGATTGAGACTTACCAACCCCATTAAGCACTATTACCACACTTACCATACGCCGCCTTATCCGCCGATCTGGACAATCTTGGAGGAGTTAAGCATTGGCCAAATGTCGCGGTTGCTTGCCAGTCTTGATCGCGAACATCGGAGGCGAGTGGCTACACAGTTTGGCTACGATGAAAAGGTCATTGTGTCGTGGCTCAAAAGCACAACCATGCTGCGTAATAATTGTGCCCACCATAGCAGGGTCTGGAATAATAATGTCGGCGCTGACAGCCCTCAAAGCGCGAATGCTATCCACTCCGAGTTTCCAGGCAACCCTGATCAAGGATTTTTCTTTTCCCGGACCGTCGCGCTCCAAGCACTTTTGAAAGCGATCGATCCATCAACAACTTGGCAGGATCGCTTCAAGACAGTTATGAGAACATTGCCAGTTGCGACGCTCTCAAAAGCCGGCATCACACCTCAGTCAATAGGGATTCCCTTTCAGTGGGAAACACGACCGTACTGGAACTGAATACAACCCGAAGCTAATTTTCAGAGAGTATCCTGAAACACCTTATTATCCAGGGAAAGGTACGATGTTACGCTGCCTGGGAGTTGCAGAATACGAGGCCTTGGCGAAAGTAGCCGGTCGTTTGCGCCTCACTTGGATCGAAGTCCCTGTTGAAATGGAGGGTAGCTGGGCAAGACTGACTGTCTGAATCGCCAAACTGTTGCCAATCTAAGTGAGTTAGGTGCCACATCCAGCTGATTTAAGTTTAAACAGTAGCTTGTAATAGGCCCTACCAATGATCACTAACATTAATGAGTACGAGGCAGAGACTGCCTTTGAACGTTTTGCTCTTGACCGGTATTTACCTCTGACAGCCCAGACATCTGGAAGCTACATCGATATACGTCCCCTAATTGATGGAGGAAAAAACGTTATACAGAACGGGGCGAGCCACATTCAAGCCAATCGAGAGGACAGCCTACGTGCAGCTTTCTTGCCATTGGCGTTTGGAGCAGCCTGGAAGGTGCTTGATCTTACGATCGAGCTTGCGCTGGCGGAACAAGGTATAAAACCTCAGCGGGAAGCTAAGCTCTGGCCAATTAAGGAAAAGGCTCGTCTCGCAATGAGCGGTACGCTGAATGGCGTGATCCTAACCGAGGAAACCTGCACCTGGGAAGGAATGCTGACTTGTTACGTGTCTACAATAGAGTATCGCCATAGCCTGATTCATCGACAAGCTCAGTTTGTGGAAACCCCCCTCACCTTATCGGGCTATGGTAGAGACGGTATGCCTCTTCCACCGCTAGATGAAGCTACGCTTAGAGCCTTAATCGCGTTATCACAACTCATCGGGGAAGGGATCATCAACAACGGGCTGAATCGTCGTCGTCTCGACAACGTGAATTTTCTATTGAATAGATTATTGTGCTTCGGGGTTAACTCAGTACCGAAAGGCGTCAGGATGAAGCCTATCGAATATTATTGGATGAAACTTCGACGAAACCCTCATGGCCAATGGGTGGCCCCCTTCTCGGTCGTTCGAGAGCAGATGCGATGCAGAAGACAGATAGGACACATTGACGTTCGCATCGACTTACCGGGAGAAAGCGGTCGCCAGCTTGTCGGTCAGTGCGAGGAGCTACCGGACAGGGATGTCACAATCGATTTCAACCAACCCCCAAGCTACCTAGCTTATCAGTAATGCTGCCTAGACAAGATAGATAAAGGAGAAGTGCTGAAATAGACATTTTACTCAGGCGGGCGCCGCTGGGGCCGCGCCATGGTGGGCACTGCGATTACCGATCGCGAGACATTGAAGCGATACCTTCGGGCGCTCACCGCCTGTGAAATTGATTCTACTAACGGCAGCTCGAAATAAGATCATGGCCGCCAAATCCTGCCTATCCAGCCTTCCCTCAACTGAGCGAGATTGTCGGTTGGGGATTATTTTTTCCGATATTAACTTCCCAGATGTCACCCATGTCCCTATCTTATTGGCGAGGCCGTTCATTGAACGGTATGGGAAACGGAAATTGCTAATCACGATGACCTCTAAGGTTGATTGTCAGGTTGTTTCGACAAGGCCCGCGGGCTTTTCGGCTATCACGCAAGGGCGCTTACGTCAGCAGTCCTGATAATAACCTCCTTGAGGAATCCCTGTGGCATTTCGCTCCAGGTAAAGCTGTCTTGCACAGCAAATCTGCAGCTTTCAGCTGATCAGATTCAAGGTTTTTACCTTCAAGCCCCTTCTAGTTCGCTAGTTGGGGCTTTCTCATTCTGTGTCATTGCCATCCCTAACTCCCTATAACCAGCCATTCATGAGCCTGGGGACAATAGGGGGGATCGCATGCAGCAACGTGTTGAGCAGGTGGATCAGGCCGGCGAGACGCTGGTGACACACTATCTGGATAATCCTTTTTCTCGGTCGTCCGTCATTGGCGAGGCTTGTATTCGCCTGTCATGGGATTGCTCCCATCCTAAGTACCCCCAACGCGAAACCCTGTTGCGATATGTCGCTGCCGCACAAGCCCTGGTGATCGATACCCAGCAGCACATCAATCGCCTGGCTTCACGAAAGCGATCTCGCTCCGCGGCCGTCGAGTATGCGATGAGGATTCACCTCGCAGGACGAGTTCGCGAGCAAGCCCTCCATGCCCTAACCAACCGGAATGAGATAACCAATGATCACTAGCATCGAATATACAAGTCGACGTGACATCGAGCGCCGGCAAGCAAGCGCCGATACTGTAGTCCTGTCCATTCGAGGGCTTGACGAGCGTTCAACTCGCTTGGCAAAGGGGGGGGATGATGTTCTCTTAATGCAGTTTGATGATGTCGTTCCCGGTGAAGGCTTCGGCTGCGAAGAACCCATGACGCTCGAGGATGCACAGAGAATTTCTGGGTGGATTCGCCAGTGGTCCAGCGATCGCAGGCCGGTGAAGCTGGTCATTCACTGCACTGCCGGGGTGAGCCGGTCTGCTGCTGTGGCTCTATGGGCTGGCGCCTCACTCAATCGACCTGCCCAGGGAGTCGAAGGTGATGGTAGGGATGCGAATCCGCACGTTCGGTCAATGCTCGACCGGGCGGCTGCGTGAAACGTCCATGTTTTATACTGTAGCCTATCGACTGGTTGCGGCCATCTAGCACTCAAGGCCTCCAAGGGTCACTCTGCGCCCTACCAATGATGAGTCCTGCAACGGGCAGGAATGACTAAGGAGACCGTATGAAAGAGTTCGAGGGCTGCTTCAAGGGTTACATGCTCAACAGCAGTATGGATGGGATGAGCCTCCCAGCAGGGGCCACTGAGCAGATTTATATCGGGTTGTACCATATCGATGGTGGGACAGCCGGGGAGTTCTGCATTCAGTGGGGTAATCACTCCCCTTTATTGCATGTTTATCAGGATGATTGGAAAGCCCTGTACTCTATGCAAGATGTGCTGAATTTACTGGCTGAACTGGATGGCAAAGAGATAACTCCAGAAAAGTTTATTAAGAAACTTAAAGCCTTAGGGTTTCGAGAGAACCTGTAGTTTCATTGAGGCTTAACGAGATTTTATTTCATCCTGAAGGCCCCTCAAGATCGAGGGGCCTTTTTCATTGCGCTGCACAGAGCCTCACCAGTTGTGTCAGTGGAGTCCCTATCTCTTCTTGAGACCTGCAATTCAGCAGGAATGAGAGAGAGGAACGATCATGGAACTTAATAAATTTGACGGCTTTGCAATCTGTGGTGACACCGTTACAGGTACGAATGGCCACTTAACCGTCACACTGATGCTCGACAATGATCCAGTGGTGACCCCGGACTTCTTCGATAGGTACTCAGATTCCGATAAGGAAGCTTTTGCTGAGCATAAGTGGTTCTTCGGTATGCTGTCCGCCAAGGTCGAAGTAAAGATAGGTAGCCAACCCGTGCTTTTGAGCGATGTTGAATTCGCAAGAAGTGGGGTTGAGGTCAATAGGGACGATAATAATGCCCGTCTTAACGCTAGTGCTTTTGAGCTGGCTCAGAATGCACTGGCTCGCGGCATCGAGCTTCTTGAAGGGATCGATACCGCCGCTGATAACATTCCAAAGCTCGAAATGTTCTGATGAGCTTTTCCTAGACCCCTCTCTTTTGAGGGGTCTTTCTCTTCACGCTGAACAAAGCATTTCTCACATCTTTAATTGCTGCTGTGCAACGTTCCCCCTCAGCCTCAGCCGCCAGGCAGGGCTGTTTCTAGGGGCTGACTGTGCAATATCCCCCCTGCCCAACAACGTCATTAGCAAGGCGCTGGTGTCATTTTCAACAATTGCTGCGACTAAACAATAATTGCTGCGACAATCTCTATGTTGAGTTTATATAGAGCGCGCCCTTGTGACCGTTTCTCTGAAACAATGCAAGCCGCACGTTGGAAAGCACTTGGCGTTGCCAAAAGTGTTGATACGGACGCTCCTGAGCGGCTCAGGAGCAGGACTCCCCAAGGGGGGCGTACATTCCCAGATAGAGATAATGGGTATCAAGTGGCGCTATAGTTATTGATGCTGCTACGTGCAGCCTCGGCGGGACCTTCTGCCGGTTGTCTCCTAATTCACCTTACCAGCCCCACAATAAGGATCGGCATCACAAACATGGCGGATAGCGGCATCTTCGGGTTGTAGGGTGCTGTGCGCAATATCGAAGCGCTCCCGCAATATCGTTTGCAGCTGCGGCAGTATCTCTTCCCATCGCTCCATCGCTTCCACATCGATATGTGCCACTAGAGCCTGGCTGTTTGATGACAGGCTCCAAATATGCATGTCATGGATAGCGCAGACACCGTCGACCCGGACTAGAGCGCAGCCGACTTCATGCGCATCAATTCCTTTTGGCACGCCTTCCATCAAGACATGCGTCACCTCACGCAGTAGCCGAATGGCGGACACCAGTATCAATAGGCTGACGAAAAGAGACAGGATCGGATCCGCAATGGGCGGCCCGTCCAGATAAATGACCGCCCCAGCAACCAGCGCAGCTACCGAGCCCAATAAGTCTCCCATTACGTGCAGAAGCGCTCCGCGGACGTTTATAGTTTGCTCTCCACGCATCAGCACCCAAGCCACTACGATATTCACCAGCAAACCGAGCCCGCCTATCGCCAAAACCATGCCTCCGGCAACGGCGGGTGTATCTGCCATGCGGCGGATCGCCTCGTAAGCGATGAATACGATCACCCCGAACATAAACAGCACGTTAAACAGAGCGCCGAGGATTTCAGCACGCTTGAGTCCAAAGGAGTGCTGACGCGATGCTGGCTTCTTGGCCAGCCAAGCAGCGAAGGCACCAATCCCTAGCGACAATGAATCGGTTAGCATGTGGCCTGCGTCCGACAACAGGGCAAGCGAATCAGCTATCAGGCCACCGAACACTTCGACAGCTGCAAAACCTGTAGTGAAGACCAGTGCGAACAACAAGGTCTTGCCGCCACTATGGCTATGATCGTGGTCTGACATTTATGTCTCCTTCGTTATTAGCCCACGAGACTTCCCGCGAGCCACCCCTACCCTCTATCAGGCCATTGGGTCGACAGGTTTTTTCCGCGCTAATATAAGGCAGGTTGTACCTGCCACATTACGTATTGGATATATTCATAGGAGCATTCTTGCCAAGAAGGTGGCGAAGAAGAACCAGATAGCGATAAACACGCCAGCAGCTATGCGGCTTACCGGGCGTTCAGAGGCTGCGTCAGCGGTTGCTCGGTGCTCGTTCATGACCTCTGGTGGTGTAAGCTTCACCACCAACAATATCCCGAGTGGGACAATGATGATGTCGTCCACGTAGCCGAGTACGGGGATGAAGTCGGGGATCAAGTCGATAGGTGAGACGGCATAGGCTGCGACAATCATTGCCAACACCTCTGCAAACCATGGGGTACGTGGATCGCGAGCGGCAAGCCAGACGGCGTGTACATCCCGTTTGATCGTGCGAGCCCATTGTTTAGCGTTCGAGATTAGTTCTGTTGTCATCAGGGACTTTCTCTACTCAGTACTCGTACCAACAAGAAGCAAGGCCAGTTCCTCAGTGCTGAAACACAGCAAGGAAGCCGGAGCGCATAACTGTAATCGCTTCATGGTAGAAATCACCCCAGGCGTAGGTGATGGTCGTACCGCGCCAGGGCCTTTGATCCTTTTCTTCGAGCGGGTGGCGGCCTTGATCATTGCTCTCATCCATATTGAATATTCTGTGTGCCAGGCTTCTTTCTCTCCTACTTGAGGTAGGACTTGATGACCTGTAGCACCGCGTCCAAATCTTGTTGCCGCTGCTCCAATTCGGGCTCCCTGACGATGTGATCAGTTAGGTGTCCCTCTATTATGGCTGCCATCAGCCCATTGACCGCCCCGCGAATCGCGGCAGTCTGTTGCAGCACGGCAGTGCAATCCCCTTCCTTATCAAGTTGCCTTTCCAGTGCGGCTGCCTGCCCCTGAATGCGTCGAACACGAGTTAGCAGCTTCGCTTTGTCTTTGATCGTGTGCATGTGGTCGTCTCTGTGGAGAAGGAAACAGTACAGGAGGTAGTATAGATACTAGGGGGTAGTATGGCTTGCTTGCAACAGAAGAAAGTTATGTGAATCGTTCATCCCAGCATGCCGCCTGTAACCGACTGCAACACATCGAGGAGGGCCCCGTGCTCCAGGTGCTGGCTCATCGTATCTATCGTCACTCGTTCCTGGCCCAGGTCACCGCCCTCGTCGGCAACGGTTTAACGACGGTCGCCCTAGCGCTGCTGGCCCATGACTTGGTGGCCGGGCAGGCTAAGATGGTGGCCTATGTGGGCATCGCGTCACTGGTCGAAGCCTACGCCTCGCGTCTGCCGCGCTGCTGATGGTGATGAGCTTCGATGTGCTGTTCCTGCTCAATAGTCTGGCCTTCCTGGTCGTCTCGGTGGTCCTGCTGTCGCCCCAAACTGCGGATGACGAAGCGCTAAGTGACTGGCGCAAGGTCTCCCACGGCATGCGAATCTACTTGAAAACGCCCCGGCTGTGAGGGATGCTTGCCCTGAACATAGCGGTTTCGGTCGCCGGGGCCATGCAAATCGTTAACACCGTGGTCTATGTCCGCTCCGGGCCTGGGCGAACAGGCGCTCGCGACCCGTCTCTGGCCGTCACGGGTTCCGGTGGCGCTCTAGCATGACCATGCTCCTGTGGAGCACTCCCATCTGCACTACCATGACGACCATCACCAGCATGAACATGAGGTCTGGGAGGGGTCTGAACCGCATCGCCATCCTCACCATCACCCGAGGGGCAGGCATCGACACATCTTTGTAATCGATTTGTCATCACACGAAATGGACGTCGTGACATGACAAAAAGGCACAAGAAACGTTTGTATGACCATTTTGGCTGACAACATCCTTCACTTACTGTAATACCGCATCCTGGGCACAAAGACGAAAGAGCATGATCTACACTTCAGCTCGAAGCTCCGGTTCCGGTGACCTGCAAGGAAAAGCATCAGTAGTTCGATTCTGCGTTTATGCTACGTGAACAGTCCTCTTTCCCAGAGGGTTGCTACGCATATTGCTTTAACACTGTCTCTGGATGACACAGATCAGGAAAGATCAATTAAAAAAAGCAGTATGTTCGGCTAACACTCCCAGGCCAATACCAATTAAAACGATCCCACCGATCAGCTCAGACCAGTGGCTAACGTATTTGCCAAATTGGTGACCCAATAAGGTGCCAATTGATGCCATGACAGTAGTGGCTAAACCAATAGCTAAGCTGGTAGCGATGATATTGGCATCAATAAAGGCAAGGCTTGCACCAACGGCCATGGCATCAATACTCGTAGCAATAGCCGTTAATATCAATAACCACAGTGTTTGCTTTTCTTGGGCTATTTTGTCTTCTTTGCATAGGCCCGAATACACCATATGTAAACCAATAACCAATAAGATTGAGAACGCAGCCCAGTGATCCCAAGCCTGCACAAAGCGCTGCGATGCTACCCCGGCCAACCAGCCCAGCAAGGGTGTTATGGTCTCGATAGTACCAAATATCAGCCCAATGCTGATGGCGTGCCGAAACGAGGGTTTTTGTAGCTCAGCGCCTTTGCTGATGGAAGCAGCGAAGGCATCTGCCGACATGGAAAAGGCCAAAATCAATATGGTGGCAAATGTCATGACATGGTGTCTCTAGCTGAAAATCCGACGCTCTAAACCAAGTCACCCAAAATTACTGCTATACTTAAGTAAATTCGTCGGGTATTAAAAGGCTCCCAACATTATCATTTCCGGCTAGATAAACAAGTCAAAACGTTAAAAATATAGTTCGTCTTGTATAAGACACTTAGCATAGGCTAGCCATGTTTCCTCAGTCTTTACTTTTAGCCTAGTTGCATTAATAAGTGAATTTTTTTTCAATAGCGTACATTAAGTGTGTTAATCCAATAGATATAAAATTATTAAGGTTCCAACTCCTGCAGCTCCTAATGCGTCGAGCGTATCTATCAAATCATTTTCAACTACTTTCAATACACTGATAGAATAATAACGTCCAAGTAACTGTGACATACCACTTGACGTTACACTTAATATGGCGATGATGATCTCGATTCTTTCTATTCCCGTTAACCACAGCAGAGTCGATAGTAAAGTAATTAAAACAACACTGGCTCTAAAGGAAAGCCATTTAGCAGAATGTATAGAGGTATTGACACCGTCTACCAAGCCCCCTGCTGTTGCCATTTTTTTGGGTAGTAGCCGTCTCCAAAAACCTTGGTTGGAGTCCAATAGATGCGATAAAACCATGTGCATACACCAGGATAGTTGAGCAGAGTGGAGAGCAGCTTGACATGGAATACTTAACGATCACTTAAGCATTCATTAATTGGCGAGGCTCCGGCACGTTTGGCTAATATCTTCTGCCTGCTGATATACGTCCGTTGCTACGCCAAGCAACCCCAGCACGCTGTGAAATAAGTTATCGTGGGAAGCGGCTTGATCAGAGACTTGGCGTAAGCACTCCGTATCGAGTCCTCGCTGCTTTGAAAATGAGTTGGAAAGCCACCAAACCATAGGCACATGGGTCTGTTCATCGGGAGCAATGGCATAGGGAATGCCGTGCAAATATAGGCCTTTTTCACCCAGTGATTCACCATGATCAGAGAGATAGATCATCGCAGTTGCGTAGTCATCCTGACGCTTTAACATCTCAATCACCTGATCCAACACAGTGTCGGTATACAGAATGGCATTGTCGTAGCTGTTGGTAATGTCGTCTCTTGAGCACTTGGCTAAATCAGCGGTGGTGCAAGCGGGAACAAAACGTTCGTAGTCATCAGGGTAGCGTTGGTAATAGCTGGGGCCGTGGTTGCCTAGCTGATGCAGCACAACAACCTGATCAGCTGAGGTACCGCTAATTTGCTTGGTCAAGGCTTGAACCAGTGCTTCATCCAAGCATCGCCCATCTTGACACAAAGAGGCATACTCTTCTGGCGATAGCGCTTTTGTCGTCACTCCGTCGCAGACACCTTTACAGCCTGACTGGTTATCAAGCCAGGTGACCTCTAACCCGGCGTGGGCTAATACGTCCAGCAAGGATTCATATTGCTGAGCATACGATTTAGCGTAATCGGCACGCCCTGGTAATGAAAACATGCAGGGTAATGAGACCGCTGTGCTTGTACCGCATGAGGAAACATCTGAAAAATTGATAACGTCAGGCTGCTGGGCAAGTTTGGGTGTGGTTTGGCGTTCATAACCATTTAACCCCCAATTCGCCGCCCGTACCGTTTCGCCCACCACGATGACGAGCAGTGTGGGTTTGTCACCCGCTTGTGAACTGATACTGGCGTCCTCACCCACCGGGGAACGCACCGTATTCGCGGAAGCGTGTTGGCTCGAAAGGGCCTGCGCCATCGAAACAATATAATTACCTGGGGTCACCAAGTAGCGTAGCTCTTTATTGTTGCGCATGAGTGACGACACTTCTTGGTAAGATAAGAAAATTGCTAACAGCAATATAGCAGTGCTGGCAAGGCAATAAGCTAAGCGACGCAACACTGCCTTCTTCCAAGTTGACTGTGTGATTTTAACGCGCCAAATCATGATGGTTGGCAAACAGAAAAAGAGCATTAAATGAATCAGTAATCCGGGTGTAAGAAGCTCCTGTGCCTCGTTAGTATCCGTTTGAAGCACGTTGTCTAACATTGAAGTATCAAAATAGGTGCCGTAATAGCTAGTAAAGTAACTGACGAAAGCGGCAATCAGAAAAAGTAAAGTTAATAATGGCTTTACCAGTGTTCGAAAAGCAATGCTAATAAAGGCTAAATAGTTAAGACAGGTCATCACCAAAAACATAGTGGCAAAGGTTAGCCACGTCTGGACGGCAAGAGGTTCATAGCCAGCAAAGGCTTGTTGCCAAAAAGGGACATTGTAAAAAACACTGAATATGACAACGGCCCATAAGACAAGCTGCTCCGTGCTTAATGTGGGGCGATAATGCCAAGCGGTGCCAACAGCATTTGAAGGCAATGATAGCAAAGTACGCATCGAAAAGATCTCTGAATGAAAAGATTAATGAACGCTGGGGTGTAATAAGAATCTTGAAAGGACAAAGCTTACGGTCCAACAAATCATGACGGTCCAGAGGTCGTGGGAGAGAAAGTGCGCCCCGCGGAACTGTTGAGTGATCCCAAACGTAAGGCCAAGCCCTAAACCCAGAGAAAGCCCTGCCCATCGCCAATGAGGCCGTATGGCGGCAAAAAAGAAGTAGAGGGCTATCCACGTATAGCCTGCGCTGGCATGCCCGGCGGGAAAGCAGGCGGATGCTGGCATGGAGGAAGGCCGTGTATTGAGCAAGCCAATAAAGTCTCGTTCCCCGCCATAGCGAACTAAATCCCAAGGGCATTCCATGTTCACAAGTTGTTTAAGCGTTGCGACAAGCAGCGTAGAAAGAAGCGTTGCGGAAAAAAGATATAAAAGCGGCATGCGATACGCTTTAAAACGAGTTACAACGGTGCTTAGTATCAAAAGGAGGAGTGTGACTAAACCCATCGCTAAGCTTAGCCATTTACCGCCTGTGTGAAGAACATCTTGGGTAATCAAGGCATCTTTCCACGTCCAGGCATTACCTTGAAAGCGATATATAACGTCAGTTATCGTAAAATCTATGTTTAAAATACTGAAGACCGACATGACGATTAGAAATAAAAGCCATACGGATGCTACGGATTTGAGAACATTTAGTAGAGCAGCACGCATAGCCACACACCCATCATCATAAAAAGGGTCATCATGACGGCGGCAGCCCCCATGTCTTTAGCACGCCCGCTAAGTTCGTTATGTTCTAGTCCAATACGGTCAATGGTGCATTCGATGGCGGAGTTAATGAGTTCTACTATCACTACAAGGGTGAGTGAAGAAAACAGCAATGCTTTTTCTACGGAAGTGGCATTAACAAAAAATATAAAAGGGTAAAGGACGAGGCATAGCATCACCTCTTGTCTAAATGCAGACTCATTTATCCAGCAAGCTTTTAAACCCGATACTGCATTAATAGAAGCGCGGAAGATGCGTTTGACACCCGTGCCATTAGGTTTTGACGTCGTTGAAATAGGCAAGACAGTACTCTCGATAACGTAACAGTAGGGTCACTGTAAAGCGCAAAACTTAACGAACAGTTATGCGCTTTAATTCAGTAGCTAGAATGCAAAGGGGCAGCGCTGGGTGGTGTTCTAACCCACTGTGTTGGTTGGTTTGTTGCCGAGGCCAGTTGAACGGGAGCGGTTGCGTTTTGTCCGTCAAGATTAGCGCTGATAGCGTCTATTACCGTGCTGATCTCTGGGCGCCACAGAATAGTGTCATAGGCTTCTCGTGGTACGAAGGCGAGTGATTTTTTCTGGCGTACTAGGGAAATGGTGGCGACATCGAGTGCTGCCGCTAAGTGCATAGGCCCTGAGTCTGGTGTCACGAGTAACCGCGCTCGCCCTAGAACAGCGGCAAAGTGACGAATAGGAAGCGGCGGGCATAAGCTACCATACAGTGATGACATCAAGCGCTGCTCAATAGGGGCTAGAAGCCTAAACTCCTCCGGTCCAAGGAAAACGACATAACGTATTTTGCAGGCTTCCATGGCATCGATGAGCATTAGCCAAAATGCCAACGGCCAACGTTTGTTTTGATGCCCGCCTACGAAGATCGCAATAAAGTCTGTATCTGATGAGTGGTCGCTATGCAGACTGAATAGCTGTCGTATCTTCGTCATGGCTTGATAGCCTTCCTGATCCGTTAGCTGGAGCAGTGGCCGATTATGGCAAGCAACGCCGAGCGGGCGTGTCAAATTGACGATGGCATCATAGGCATGTGATGACTTACCTTCCGCCTCAATGTTGTACCAGCGCTGGTGACCTTTACCTGAACCCATGCTGTACCGTGCTCCTATTAACCGGGTCACGATAAAGCCGCTCGTTGAACCTCCGCTCACTTGTACCGCTAGATCATAGCGTTGTGCCCGTAAGCGTCGTAATAGCGTCACGCACTGCCAGGGACGGAGAATGGCGGTTCTCGACAGTAAATGAAAATGATCAACAGGACGTTGCTGCAACAGTGGCCATGTTTTATCCGTCGCTAAATAATCTATGCGCGCGGAAGGAAAACGTTCACGAAAAGCATCGATGACAGGGGTACTGATTAGCGCGTTGCCCAGACGAAAATTGGGGCGAATAATGAGAATTTTTTCTATGCCCACAAGGTTATTAATGGTTTCTGGTGCAGGCGCTTTGACGATATACCGTATACCTCCGAGTAAAAATCGCTTCATTCTTTTTTCTACAAAACGGGCCATTATTTTTAAATAATAGTTTGTTCTAATCAGTGTTAGTAAGTGCATACTCTGGCGCTCTATTCAGTTAATAGAAAATGACCTGCCCGCGGTAGCGACAGGGCAGATTCAAAATGACCGCCAGTGAAGGCGCTGCTTTGGCTTTGCCCATGGCGAAAGAAGCAGCTTGAGCCTAAGTAACTTAAAGAAGAGTTAAGCTGCGTAAAAGGTTTGCAAAAAAGGGTGGCTGACTTACAGGTTGAATTCAGATGCGTATGCTTTGTGGGGGATACGTTGCCGTATTTAAGAAAAGCTTAAGTTTTAGTGGCGAAGATAGCGGTTTGTAGATTGGGGGAGCAGCATGCGTGCACTGCTAATAGAAGATGATCCCTTGCTTGGGGATGGCATTAAAACGGCGCTGGAACGCGAGGGGTACACGGTCGATTGGTTTATGCTTGGGCGCGAGGCAATCAGTGCTATCGGCAGCGAGACCTTCAGTGTGATTATTTTGGATCTTGGACTGCCCGATATGGACGGTATGCAGGTACTGCAGTTACTCCGTCAGCAATCCACTCTACCTATTCTGATTTTGACGGCCCGAGATGCGATGGAAGACCGTATTGGCGGTTTAGATGCGGGGGCGGATGACTATGTGCTCAAGCCTTTTAATTTGCAGGAGTTACTCGCCCGTTTGCGTGTCGTCATGCGACGCGCTGAGGGGCGCGCTTCGCAGATATTGACACTGGGAGCGCTGAGTATTGATGAGGCGCGTCATGCGGTGAGTTGGCGGGGCAAAGACGTAAAGTTGGGTCGGCGCGAGTATGCCTTATTGCTAGAGCTCGCTAGGCACCCGGACAGGGTGCTATCTCGGCCTCGTTTAGAAAATTTGCTTTACGGCTGGGGCGAAGAGGTAGAGTCCAATACGGTGGAAGTTCACATTCATCATCTGCGTAAAAAGCTTGAAAAACATCTGATTATTAACGTGCGGGGGATTGGCTACCGACTGGATAGCCACGCGCAATGAGATCGATACGGCATTATCTGCTTCGCACGCTAGCCATTACCATGGTTGTCGCTGGGGGCGTGGCCGTTACCGCGGCTTACTTAATTACCGATCACGAGCTAGAAGAAATTCTCGATACACAGCTCAGTCTGCATAGCCGGATTGTGGCTGGTCAACTCGATCCAAACGCGACCATTGATGACTATGCTCGCCTGGCTTCACGCATGGGCCTACCAGAACATCCGGCTCAGCTATATCGTGACGGTAAAGCAGTCCCCATGAGCAGCTCTGAATCAGGTCCCAAGCTTTACCACGAGGAAGAGCTTAAATTAGTGCTGGGTTTTTGGAATTCAGATGGCTCACCCAGGTTGTTAGGGGGCAAATGGAGTGATGCAGGGCCTTTCCCCTCGCCTTTAGAGGAGGGTTTTCGCTGGGAAAGCTACGATGGTCATCGCTGGCGGGTTTTCAGCATGTTCGATGTTGCCAGTGATACCTGGATCAGCATGGGGCTGCGAGGTTCGTTTCATGATGAAGTAGTCGAGCGCATCACCTGGAATAATTTATTGCCGATGCTTTTTTTGCTACCTCTTCTTCTTTGGCTGATGAGCCGTATTATCCGGCGGGGGATTGTCCCTATCCAAGCGCTTTCTAGTCAGGTGCAAGGCCGCTCTGCCCGCGACCTAAGTGAAATCGATAATCCTGTTCCTCAAGAGCTTAATGGATTACGTCAATCGCTAAACGATTTTATCGCCCGGCTGAAAGAAACGTTAGAGCGCGAGCGGCGCTTCACCGCAGATGCGGCCCATGAATTACGCACCCCTTTAGCAGCACTGAGGATTCACCTAGATAACGCGCAGGCGGGAGGAGAGCAATCATTACAAAAGGCTTATATAGGTGTGGAACGGCTTCAGCGGGTGGTAGAACAACTGCTTATTTTGGCTCGATTGGATCAAGTGGCCACAACCTCATCGGCCACTATCGATCTTTATCCTATTATTGCTGAACTGGTAGCTGAGCTGTGGCCACTCGCTGAAGAGCGAGATCAGCACTTGAGGCTAACAGGCTTAACCCGGCTGGAGGTCCGCGCCGACGAAATCGAGGTGGGGATTCTGTTTCGTAACTTATTGGATAACGCCTTGCGCTATACGTCAGAAGGCGGTCAGGTAGAGGTAGAGTTAGCGCTTTGGGAGGGCTTGCCTCAGCTCACGGTGAGAGACACGGGCCCCGGACTCCCCGAGGCACTTTTGGATAAAGTCACTGAGCGCTTTAGGCGCGCGTCTGGCCAGGGCACCACCGGCAGTGGATTGGGTTTATCGATTGTCTCGGAGTTAGTCCAGCGCCAACAAGCCATTCTTACCCTCACCAACCGTGAACCTAGTGGGCTTGAGGTTAGCGTGAGGTGGGAGCGTGTGTATGCCTGTGCATCGTAAGCTCCGACTCGATCACTTCAAGACAAGGGAAAAGACATGTGGCTCACGGAAATGATGGCATCGCTGACGACGTATCTCGAACAACACCAGTGGGTTGCGGTCATTGCGGCTTTCATGCTCGCGGCTTCGGAATCGATCATCGTTATCGGTGCCCTCGTTCCCGGAACCGCCTTGCTAGTTGCCTTGGGTGCCGCCATTGGTCTCGGGCATCTTGCGCTATGGCCAATTCTGATCGCCACGACCCTTGGGGCAATCGCAGGAGATGGGCTGTCCTTTTGGGTCGGTCATCATTGGCGCGATGGTATTACTACGGCATGGCCGCTAAGGGGGCGGCCAAACCTCATCCATACCAGCAACGCCTGGCGGCAAGAGTATCCTGATCGCTCGTTTTACGCCGGGCGTGCGAGCAGTGATACCCGTCATGGCAGGAGTGTCGGGCATGGCCCCTGTTCGCTTTCTGGCGGCAAATATTACTTCAGCAATCATATGGGCTCCTGCTCACATCCTCCCCGGTGCAGTGGCTGGCCTCGGGCTCAGCTTGGTAGGGCATGCAAGCATGCGTTTGGTGGTGCTTGTCGGCATCATCTTCGGAGCTGGCTTCGCCATTGTGTTGTTGATTCGTCTGATGCTGACCAGGGGCGTGCCAGCCCTTGAGGCTCTGCGTTTGCGGCTTATCGGGCGATTGCGGAAAAGTGGCGAGGGTCGTGTCAGCACTTTGGCAATGTCACTTCTCGCGCCCTCGCATGACCTACAACCGCTCATCCTGATTGGTGTCCCGCTAGCCTTTGTTGCCGCCGCTTTGGCGACTCTGGCTCAAGAGGTGGCCGAGCGGAGCGGGCTGGCGGTCGCCGATCAGTCGATTAGCCTAGCCCTTAGCCACCTGCGTACCGAACCGGGCGATAAAGTCGTCGCCTTCCTCACCGGCTTCGGTGACGCTTATGTCATCATCGCTTCGTCTGCAGCGGTCACTTGCTGGCTACTGCTGCGCAGGCAGTGGCACCTCGCCCTAGGGGTTGTACTGAGCATCGCCATTGCCTCAGGACTTGCCACGCTCCTCAAGGCGGGACTGGCGATACCGCGTCCGCAGGCACTTTACGAGGGCGCCCAGGTCTTCGGCTTCCCGAGCGGCCACGCCACGGGGGCCGCGACGCTGATGGGACTGCTTACCTGGTTTGCTTGGTTCGGCTTACCACAACCTTGGCGCAGGGTGATGCCCATGGCCTTCGCCGCGGTCGTGGGCATCATCGCCGCCTCGCGCCTGTATCTCTCGGCCCACTGGCCATCGGATGTCGTCGGCGGCATGCTGCTGGGAACCGGGCTTACGCTATGCTTTGCGCTGGCCTTTCGTCGCGTAGACCTACGCAAGGCCCGGCCAGGTATGGCGATCGCGCTGGCCTTATTCGTTTTCCTCGGATTTGGAGCCTGGCACTCATGGCGCGCTCTGCCGCAGGCCGTGGCCATGTACACGCCGCCCCCGACACCTGTGCAGGTCATTTCCCGCGATGCCTGGCTTACCGCAGACTGGCAAACCCTCCCGGTGCGTAGAACCGACTTGGTGGGTGAAACGGAAGAACCCTTCTCGCTGCAATGGACGGGAACCTCTACTGCCTTCGAGGCAGCTGCGAGCACTGCTGGCTGGGTCCGCGCCGATGGCCTCACCTTGCAGACCCTGCCACGCTATCTCGATCCGGCAGTCTCAGCCGAGGCGCTGCCGGTGATCCCTCGACTGCAGGATGGCCAGTTTTCGGTATTGACCATGGTGCGGCCCGCACAGGACGGCAAGAGTCGCGAGGTCCTGCGCCTCTGGAAGTCGAACACGGCGCTTTCCGACACAGGCAGGCAGACGCCGATCCTACTCGTGAGCGTGGAAACCGAAGTCATTCGTCGCGCTGTCGGCATGATCAATTTGCCAGTGGTACATGAGGTTGCCTATCCCTCTCGGCACGATCTCCGGCTGACGGGCACACTGCGCAGGAGGGAAGATGGCCAGCCTGTGCTGCTGGCACCAGCCGATTCGGCGGGGTGAGAGGACTGAAATGACCACCCTATTAAATCGTGAAAGACTATAATTGTATAACCCGCCGACTCTGTATGTATCCAAAAATCAGGAGCGCAACCGGGTGATGTTAGCGACATGAAAAATCTCGTCATGAAATCCACTATATGGCGCGGGTCGAAGGCAGCTTGTTGCATCCCGATCATCGTATGGACGCAGAAATAGATCGCAACTGCCCTGATTGGAGCCAACATGAACACCGAGCACAAGTACCTTGTCCGGCTTGCCAGACGCCTACGCAAGCAGCGCCAAGCCCTTGATCCGGAGGAGGTGACTTTTATGATAGGGATACACCGCCGGGAGCCTATCAGACGCGACGCCAAGACTGTCTCCGCTGAGCATTCGGCGCTTGGAAAGCGCCACTCCGACAGTGTGGCGGCGGTCGGCGGTACGTTTGAATATGAAGGTGGGTCAGCCCATCGTGCAACGACTCGACCGGATTGTTGCTCAGATAGGTGCCGATCACATTGATGTCGCCGACCCGACAAAAGACCTGCCGCAACGCCATAATTCGAACGGGCTACTCCTCAATCTGAGCCTTCAGGTTTTGGCTCACATCGCTCAAAGGGTTAACTCATCCCGTTGTCAGTTTTCTTTGGATCAGTGAGACAGCTGGGGTTCGACTGTAATGTGTACTAACGACGGGCATCGAGCTTGAATGCGCTGCAGGTAAATATCAGGCGATTCTGGGCTGTGTGAGACGAGCGCGACAATCGCCGCGTGGATATTGGGGCCAATCGACCAAATGTGTAAGTCGCTGATGTGCGTTTGCTCGTCCTCCGGACTCCCCGAGGCACTTTTGGATAACGTCACTGAGCGCTTTAGGCGATTCTGGCCAGGGCACCACCGGCAGCGGATTGGGTTTATCGATTGTCTCGGAGTTGGCCCAGCGCCAAAACGCACGCCTTACGCTTAGTAATCGCACGCCCAACGGTCTAGTGGTCAGTGTGACGTGGGGGTAACACCACACCAGCAGCAAGATAGCTGAGTAATTGGCTGGCCACTGCCCAGGGATCGCCGATACGTTCAAGCACCTTAAGCCCAAGAAGGAAAATGTTCCCTGCGAAGCTTCTGGGGTGAATGCCTTCAGTAAAGTAGGCATCACCCGTAGTGATTTAACCTAATAGGCATCTATTAACTTGTCAGCCTTAATGTGTCACGAAGGCCATCGTGTATGGTGGTTATCAATGACAAATATGTGCCGATGCACATTTCTGGGATGATGGTGGGGATGGCTATGAGGTTCCGGCCCCTCCCACCCTTCATGCTCGTGTTGATGGTGTTCATCGTGATAGTGAAGATGGCTATGACGTATAGGCGAGTGCTCATGCGCAATCTCTCTTGAGTCTCGACGAGGCCAAGTAAGCATCGCAAGCCCTGTCGCCGTTAAAGCTACTGTCCCGAGCAAAGCGAACGTTCCCGTCAGACCCAGGTTTATCCCCAGCCAGCCTGCCAACGGATAGGTGATCAACCAGCAACAGTGTGACAACGAGAATTGGGCAGCAAATAGCGCTGGACGATCCTCCGTCTGGCACGAACGCTTGAGCAAGCGCCCTGTAGGGGTCATGACCATCGAAGCGCCTGCACCCAGTAGCAACCATAGCCCGACAAGTCCCGCAAACGATGGGCCTAGCCAGCCCAAGTAGAGACTGAGCGCCATGATAACGCCACCCAACAGCATGACTGGTCGTTCAGGCAATCGATCCAGTACCTTAGGTAGCAGTACGGCCACCAGCATGGAGCCCCCACCTGCGGCCGCAAAGGCCAAAGCTACTTCTTTCTCGCCAAGCCCCAACATAGAGCGAACAAGCACTACCGTATTGACGATCTGCATCGCTCCGGCGGCTGAGACCGCCAAGTTCAACGCCAACAGACCGCGAAGGCGAGGTGTTTTTAGATAAATCCGTATGCCGTGAGAAACGCGACGCCAAACACCGGGAATTTCCTCTAGTGGTTGTGGCTCAGGTAACATCACCGATATAACCAGTGAGGCAGAGATCACGAACGCCAGGGCGTTGAGTACAAACAGGACATCAAAGCTCATCGCCATCAGCAATGCCGCGGCCACCATCGGGCTAAGAAGATTCTCTAAATCGTAGGCAAGGCGTGACAGGGATAATGCTCGTGTGTATTGCTCTTCGTCTTCTAGGATGTCCGGTATTGTCGCCTGGAAAACGGGAGTGAAGCCTGCTGAGCAAGCATTGAGTAGAAAGATCAGCACATAGATTTGCCACACTTCGGTAACAAAAGGCAGTGCGCAAACCACGGCTGCTCGCAGCAAGTCGAGGCTAACCAACAACGTGCGTCGAGGTAGGCGTGAGGCGTAAGCACCCACCAGTGGAGCAATGCCCACGTAGGCGACCATCTTAATCGCCAGCGCTGTGCCTAGTACGACACCCGCCTGCCCCCCAGCAAGATCATGAGCCAGTAACGCTAGGGCAACGGTGGTCAGACCGGTGCCAATCAGTGCAATGACCTGAGCGAAAAAGAGATGGCGATAGACGCGATGGGCGAGTACATCGAGCATAGAGCGTTCCTCAAGTGAGGGGAGCTTAGATGCATTTACAGGTAGCGGGCAATGGCCTTGAACTCTTCAGTCCGCGCCCGCTGCGTTTGATCCTGAGAGCCCAAGGCATCTTCTAGGCAGTGATCGATATGATCTAAAACCAAGGCACGTTTGGCCTGTTGAATAGCTTTCTCAACCGCATGAAGCTGCTGGGCAATGTCTAGACAGTGGCGACCATCCTCTATCATCTGCGTCACGCTCGAAAGGTGTCCCCGAGCCCGGTTTAAGCGCTTGATGATATCGGGATGTGACTGGTGTGTATGTATTGTCATTTTCTTTTCCTTATTCTATTCCTATCCCCCTGGAGGGGATGATAATCTATTGGTGCTATGCGGAGCTACAGCGTAAGCAAATTGTTATCTACATTTTTTATCGTCAATTTTTGTCTTGGTTGCTCTAAATGCTCAATCGGCTGCGCCACCGTCTTGGCTATCTGACCCTGCTACTGCTGTTTTTGCCTAGCCTGGTGCTTACCAGTGTGGGCGAAGCGAGTGCGCATGGCGCAATGAGCATGGTTGGCGTTGAGTCATCTCACCATGAGAGTGTTCAGAAGGGCCATGGGCATACCCATGGGCATGAACACGATGACGGTCGACACCTCTCTCATGAGAGCGGCAGTCACTTCCACGAACAAGCGGATCGCTTGGGGGCGAACATTGCCATCGCACCAAACGTTCGTCATGCCATGCGGCTAGGCGAACGACGCGCTTTTCCCCTGCGTCGTGTCTACCGCTTGGAGCGCCCTCCACGGCCAGTCGTCGCTTGATGACTGGGGCCATCCATCCGATGGCCAACACTAATGACAGACCCGTGGAGGTTGCATGTTTCCATCCCAAGTAAGGGGTGCGCTCGGCTTGCCTATGATGGCACGACGCCACGCCTTAGCCTTTCTAACACTGTTGTTCATGCTGCTGGGTGCCAGTGGCGAGGCCTTTGCTCACGCGGTTGCTGAGGGTGACAAGGGCTACATCCAAGAGATCTATGGCGTTAATCTGATCTCGTTTATGTATCTCGGTGCCAAGCACATGGTAACGGGGTATGACCACATCCTGTTTTTGTTAGGGGTCATCTTTTTCCTCTACCGAATGCAGCATATCGCTATTTACGTCAGCCTCTTTGCCATCGGTCACTCGACGACCATGCTTCTCGGGGTCTACTTCAATATCGGCATCAATAGCTATCTGATCGATGCCATCATCGGGCTATCCGTTATCTACAAGGCGCTCGATAACATCGGTGCGTATCAGCGCTGGCTCGGCTTTCAGCCCAACACCAAGGTAGCCACGTTGGTGTTCGGTCTGTTTCATGGCTTTGGCCTGTCGAGCAAGATCATTGAGTACGATATCTCGCCCGATGGTCTCGTCCCTAACCTTCTGGCATTCAACATAGGCGTAGAGATCGGCCAGCTACTGGCATTGAGCGCCATTCTCATTGTGATGGGCTTCTGGCGACGCACTACGGGCTTCTTACGCCACGCCTATACCGCCAACGTCGCCATGATGTGTGCTGGTTTTATGCTGGTAGGTTATCAACTGACCGGCTATTTCATTGCCTAATTGAAGGAGTCCCCAATGTATAACACTGATCTTCCAACCCGTGCCGAACTGCCGTCAACGGGTAAGTTACTTCGCTCTACGTTGATGGCAGTCGTTATTGCCGTCGCTTTGCTGATCAGCGTCGTGCTACCTGCTGAGTATGCCATTGACCCGACCGGCGCTGGGCGCTTGTTGGGGCTGACGGAGATGGGAGAAATCAAGACCCAGTTGGCTGAGGAAGCCGAGCTCGACCAAGCCAGTGTCCAACAGGCTTCTGAACCCGCTGCACCTCAAGAGGCCGTTAGTGATAGCCAACCTTCGGCTGCAACCGCTACTGCTGCGCCAACTTCAAACGTAGAGACGGAGCAGGTAGCCGCTTCGTTACCAGAAGACCAAGAGATGGTGCAGACTGAAGCAAACGTAGCGCTTGCTGACGCTCCTGCCGCTGAGGAGACACCTTCCCAGGCAACTGAAGAAACTGCGGCATGGGGTGATGAGGTGACCTTCACACTCACGCCGGGTGAAGGTACCGAGTATAAGCTAACGATGGAAGAAGGTGCTGTCGCGACATTCGCTTGGGCGTCCGACGGCGGGCCACTTAATTTTGACACCCACGGCGATGGCAATGGGAACTCCATCAGCTACGAGAAGGGGCGTGGCGTACCCGAAGATGAGGGAGAGCTGGAAGCTGCTTTCACCGGCAACCACGGCTGGTTCTTCCGTAACCGCAATGACAACGACGTGACCGTGGTCTTGCGTGTTGGAGGAGACTACGGGGAGCTAAAAGGTATGCTTTAATTCCCTTAACTGAACCGCTCCGGCCAAAAGGCCGGGGCGGCCCCCATAGCGCACCTAACGACAAACAGCAGAGCTAACGTTTTACTCTTATACAATAGGCAGCCAGTAGCTCACGCCCTCCATGCTAACCCGAACCCCGTCTCCTGAATGCTCTATGGTCTGTTGACGGAGTGCTTTTTTAGATACTTTCTTGTCATGACAGTATTCCATGGTAGTGACGATCCATCGTTCCTTCCACTCCTCCCCTTGATCAGTACACTTAGCCATTTGAATCATGGTGCGAGCCAACTTTTCTTTTCGCCGTTTTCTTGCCCGTTTCTCATCCACCCTAGGGGTCAGTGTGGTGGCATGCTGGCGATTTAAGAAATTGGTAAACCCCGTCACCAAGGCTGCTTGTCCGGGCACCGTACTCAAGTAACTGTCCACATCGCCCTGGTTAGGTAGCCGCTGTCCCTCTCTGTCAGTATTGAGTAACAATGCGGCTGCCGCGCTTAGTGCAAGTCGTGCGGAGGTGTGGGACGTTGTGCCCGCCTCTATACGGGTTTCCAATTACAGCCAACAGGCTTGCAGCACTTGGTCTGATAGCGAAGCGGACGGCATAGAACTGAGACACGCTTGAATACGTCTTTTCTCTGAGTCGATCCGCTTTGCTTGGTGATCCGGCTCTACCCCTTGCTCTTCATGCAACCATCACATAGGGAGCCTCACACGCCGCAATCCCTCTGCCCCGAAGTGATGAAGCAGTTCCGTATAGCTCGGTATGCGTGACCATGCTTGGTCGAGTTACTGCTGGGCCAAGTAGTGGTGCATTGTGCATTTCGTGCTGTGGCCCGCCTCATTGGCAACTGCTTGCAAAGTATTAGTGAGCAGGACAAAGCTGCCTGGCAACAGAAGTGGCTCAAGACGCATTCCGCGGCTTAGCCACACACTGAACGACTAGGCACCCTTCAAGCCCCTCTCCGATTAATCGGGAGGGGCTTTTCTCTGTATAGGACTTCCAACTGCCATTGTTTCGCATGCGTAACATTTTTATTTGGTGGCAGTGTCTCCCCTACCTCTCCATAGCCGTCACTGGTCGCCCTATCTACTTGTGAGATCCGGGTGACCGGATATGAGAGAGGAGCAGATCATGAGGAATAGCAACAAGTACGAAATTGCTGATGTGAAGCGTATTGCGGAAGGTCAATGGGATACGGTCTTTCAGGCACTGTGCCCCGAGCTGGAGCATGCACTTGCCCACCCGGGACATCACATCGATTGCCCTATACATGGTGGTAAGGAAGATTTCCGTCTCGATCGCAGTTTCAAGCAACGTGGTACGGCCATTTGCACTTGCGGTAACTGGGATGGTTTTAGCCTGCTCAAAGAGCTGAAAGGCTGGTCTCTTCCCGAAATACTGGAGCAGGTCATGGGGGCTCTCGGTGAACAATCCGTTGAGCCGCTGGCGCCTACAGTATCTCGGCCGCCCCCGCGGAAGGTTGAGGAAAAGCAGGACATACGGCCAACGCTGCGCAAGCGCTGGGAAGAAGCTCTACCCCTGGGAAGGGGCGAAGGTCGCTTCATGCTGGCGAGCTACTTGCAGTTCCGCGGGTTGCCTGTAAAGCCGATGCTTAGCGTTCTCGAGACGGAGGCACGCCTCCACCCTAGGATGGCCTACATCGAGAAAGGCAAAGTGGTTAGCTACTACCCTGCACTGATAACCATTGTCAGGGATGCGGCTGGAAAGCCTGTCACGATGCATAGGACGTATCTCAACCGCACAGAAAATGGTGTGGTTGAGAAGGCGCCTGTGAGCAAGGCTAAAAAGCTGTTCCCTGTGGTGAAGAATGGTGATGTCCACGGTGGTGCTATTCGACTAGGCACAGCTACAGCCGGCGTTATCGGTGTGGCTGAGGGCATTGAGACCTCGCTAGCTATTCGGGCTGCTACGGGAATGCCTGTCTGGCCGGTACTGTCAGCTTCCCTAATGAGGTCGTTCGAGCCGCCTGAGGGTGTCACGGAAGTCGTTATTTGGGCTGATCGTGACCTACCCGACAGGAAAGGACGTAAGGCTGGTCAGGACGCAGCGGAAGTGCTCCAGGCTCGGCTTTTAGAGAAAGGGATTCGAGCTTCGATAAAGATCCCTGATGCACCCAGCTCAACTGATGTGAGCGTTGATTGGGCTGATGTGTACACCAGTAGTGGGCTCACGGGATTTCCCCGCAAGAGCAAAGCTGCTTAACCCTTCAAACCCTTCTGACATCCATTATCAGGAGGGTTTTTTCATTTTCAGCATGATGGGATTCGGGAGGAAGGATGCATTTTTATATATTCGCTGAATCTGTTTGGGTCAAGCAGCTACTGATCACTTAGGTCATTTCACTCTACCTCGCTTGAAGCGCATTCCTGTGGCATTGGCGCTTTTTAGCGTGGATAGCATGCCTCCGGGCGGTGATTCTGTGCTCAAGGCTCTGAGCACAGAGTCCAAAGTTACCGCCCTATCTGTCATTCCATAACCAGCCTTGCTTTTATTATCTGTTATTCGTTCTGAGACCAAGGTTATATGGGGCCTAGGGAATGATTCTAGTTCCCTTGCGTGGTGCATCACTTCTCCCTACTTTCTTTTAAATTAAACGTTTGTTTGATCTATCCGCTGGATCGTGTCACTTCCGCGGGGTTGCCACTCCTCTCGGTAATCTCAATACCACCTCCCGTTTGTCTGTCAGTAGCGCCCCTACCTCTCATGAGACCCCGATACCTGGGGGATGAGAGGAGAGCACGTTATGAATCGCAGTGACTCGATCGCCAGAATCGGCAAAGCCCTGGCTTCAGTGCAGGCTGAGCTTGGTGGTCTGATCGCACCGGATTCTACGAATCCGATGTACGACAACCGCTATGCAAGCCTCGCAATTATAATCGGCAGCATTCGTGCCGTCTTGAATAAGTTTGAAATTGCACTGGTTCAGGCACCTGTGCCCGGAACAGTGGGGGCTGTGGTGATGGAGACCATGCTCATTCATGGCCCTTCTGGGGAGTACATTGGCTCTTACTGTGAGATGCCCGTTGAGACCCTTGATAGCCATGGTGTGGCGTCAGCCCAGACGTATGCACGTCGCTATGGGTTGATGGCTCTTCTAGGCCTTGCTCAAGGCCCGGACGATGATGGAAATGCTGCCAATAACGCCGCTGTGGAATCCTCAGTGCTTCTCTCCCAAGGAGAGCCTGAGCCATCAGAGCAGCGGGTATCGAACGGTCACCGTTTGGCATCGCCCGAAGCGATTCTAGCGGAGATTGAAAACTCAGATGTTGAGCGATTGGTTTCGGCCGAACGCTGGGTCAATAGCGCTCAACTGGATGCACACCTGTCAGCTCGGCTCAAGGGAGCGATCGCACAGCGACGCCGAATTATCCAGCGACAGCAATCCCAACATGCTTAACGTTCCATAGCCCCATCCCTTTGTGGAGTTGGGGCTTTTTCGCGTGCATGACACAGGTATTTGGAGGCAGCTTGACCGGGAACGCTCATCGATTATTCGGCCTGGCGCTTGGCGCATCGGCTGGTGCGATTATGACCCCCTTTTATGGCGGGATGTCTGCGCTGGCAATGGCGGCGATGGCGCTGCCTGGATCAACGGCACCTGACTGGCTGGAGATCCGCATTGGTCCAGCCACGCTCATACCCCATAGGACTGTGACCCACTGGTTGCTCCCTTGGCTAGGGCTGGCAGTGGCATCGGCCGTTTGGCTACCTGATGCGCCATTGCTTGCCGCCCTTCTCTTTGGTTTCTCGGTTGGTGGGCTCTCTCACGTCATTGGAGATGCTGGCACCCCTTTGGGAGTGCCTGTGTGGCACCCCGCCAAACGCCATTCCCTGAAGCTGTGGGATGGCGGCACTTCAGAATTTTGGCCCGTGCTGTTGGCCTGGGCCATTGCCGCGATATTGATACGGAGCCTTGTGCTATGAAACACATTACCGCTGGCCCTTTGCCGGCGCCATTTCTGCAGCTAATGCTGGCGCTTTTGCTAACGCTGAGTTCGACCGCTATAGCCCAACCTGGTGGGGACCGAGGGCAAGCCTGCCTTGATAGCAATAATGCTCGCGAATGCGGTTGGTTCTGGGGGCACTTAGATGATGATGAGGAAGAAGAGCCCGAAGAGCCCCCAGTCGAGATACCGATGGCCAAGGCGCCTGAAGAGGAGCTGGATTGTACGGACCCAGAACAGTGGGAGCCCTCTTGTGGTTTTGTCGACCCAGAGGGGAGCTTCGAGTTTCAAGCCAAGCAGCGCGACATGCTGCTTAACCAGTCTGTGATGAACCCCAACAATCCAGAGACAGTCGAGGCCTTTCAGCGGTATATGCGATGGGCCGTCGACCAAGCCATCACAATGTCGAGGATGTGGGAGTGGAATCAGATCCAAAACCAGGACCTCAACCCCCTCGTACATAGCCCCGTCTCCTCCTTTGGGCTTCGTGCAGCGTCACGAGCACGCGATGGCAAGCGCAACGCGGTCATGGAAGAGATAGATGACCAGAATGGGTTTCTCGTCTGGTTTACCCGGTCTAGCTGCCAATTCTGCCATGACATGCAACCAGTTATGAAGCAGCTCGAACGACGTACTGGACTCACCATTTACAACGCTCCACTTGATGGGGGGTGCATGCCAGAGTTCTCGAACAGCTGCGATACCACAGGACGCTCAGTAGAGGCTGCTGGCCACCTTGCCGTCGAAGCGGTACCGGACCTCTGGCTTTACCTGCCACAGGATGATCTTTGGTTCCGCGTCTCCAGTGGTGTTGAAGCAGCGCAGCGGATTACCTCGAGGATTGAGGTCTTCTTTGGTGCTATCCAACGAGCAGCAGAAAAGGGCCTCGAGGCGGTTGGTGATGGCACGAGTCCTCCCGTTGATTTCAGCGTCCCCGACATGCTGGAACGGTCATCCGGTGGCCTCGGCGCCGGCATTCCCCAAGGAGTTGAGTAATGTTCTCCAGAAACAAATTGGTAACCATGGTGGCAACAGCAGTGATCAGCGGAATGTCGATAACGGCCACCACAAGCCAGGCTGAAGCCAACGCACTCGAAAATGCGTTTGACCGGCTATCCAGTGCCGGAGGCGGCTTCAGTAGCTCAAACAGCGCAGCGTCGTTTGAGACCAGGACACGGCATGGATACACGGCCGGGGGGTTGACCATGCGGTTTTCTCAGAACCGCTACTCGCTAGTCAACATGGACCCGCCGCGGCTAGACGTAGGCTGCAATGGCATCGACGCGCATTTTGGTGGCTTCTCCTATATCGACAGTGAGCAGATCCAGCAGATGTTGGAGCAAATCGCCCAAGGGGTTGTAGCCCTCTCCTTCCAGCTCGCGCTCAAACAGCTCTGCCCTATTTGTGGGGATGTGCTTGAGTTCGCACAACGCATGGCACAGGCGGCGGCGAAACTATCCCAGGACAGCTGTGAGGCTGCTACCGCACTGGTTGAGGGGTTCCCTGACTACTCCGGCGAATTAGGGAATCTCTGGTGTAGTTCGGTAGGGATGTTTGAGGGCGTGGAAAGTGACTGGCTGGCAGCCCAGAAGGACACTTGTGATAGCAAATCGGATTCGGGCCGCGAAGTGCGAGACCACCTCAGCAACAATCCCGGGGATCGCGCACTGGCCTTAGAGCTTGATGGCAACCGCACATGGCTAGGCCTTCAAGAAGCAGGTATTGCCCCTGGGCGAGATGGCAGGAACAACATGGGGGCAGAGAACAAGATATTTGCCGAGCTATTGATGAGTTGGATTGGTACTGAGGTTCGCAACAAAGGGGGTAGTGGCGACTCGAACACCTTTGCGCCAACCATCGAAACTGCCGATGCGATGCTGGACATATTCCTGTGCGGAAGTGATAAAGCCTCGCCGACCGTCATTGAATACGCTGACTTCGTGAACAGCTTTTGCGAGGACAAGATATGGTCAGGCGCCTCAGGCCAGGCCACCGAGATTTATACTTGTAGCAACAGTGATCTGAGAGACTGTTGGAACCCGAACAAAGCAAAGGTTGAGGATATATCACTAGGCCACGGCTTTTTGACCACGGTGATTATGGAATTGGAAGGTGCGGTTAAGAACGTTGCCAGTGGCACCCCGCTGACCGCTTCTCAAAAGGCCATTATTGCTGCAGCGCCCTTCCCGCTCTATCAAGCAGTTAATGTTGCAGCGACCTACCCGGACCTTGCCTACGACCTAGTAGTTGGTAACTCGACCATTCTGTCTTACATGATCTCCATTGAGTACATTCGCTATGCCGTCCAGGCAACGGCTAAGACATCGATGACATCATCCGTGCCGGGTGAGATCTTGCGCGAATTCCGCGAGGCCCAGAATGAGCTAGTTGTCATGACCTCCCAGAAGGCTCAGCAAATTAACCTTATGGCTGAGACTCAGGAAAACATAATGAGCCAGGTTGACAAGATCAACCGCGCCACGTTGCGAAATCTTCATGCCATGGGTCTATCCGGCATGGATTTCGCTCGTGATATGGTTCGGGAGATGGACTGATGAAATGGCTTGTTCCTGCCCTTATAGCTATTGGATTGGTCGCTGTTCCGGGGTTAGCAATCGCAGAGACCATGACGCCTGCAAGTGGTGACACTTGGACATTTTATGGCTATGGCAATGGTTATGCGCTGGCGCAAATACTGGAGGCGATTAAACGCCTGACTGACCCTGACTCAAACCCTGGGTTCAGGAACTTGGCGCTGTTCTTGGCGATGGCCGGCTTCCTTGCGATGTGCTTTACGGGAATCCTGGGTGGAAGTCTGCAAAAGGTGGCCATGTATTTTGCCGGCATGATTCTTACTGTCTACATGCTGTTCTCTTTGAAGGTCGATATTCTTATTGAAGACATGGTGTGGGATGGCGTTGGGTCGCCCCAATTCATTCAACGAATTGAAGGCGTTCCGGCAGCCATCGGTCTTCCTGCTGTTGTCATCTCAGAGATAGGGATGTGGGCTACAAACGGCATTGAAACTAACTTCACGACGCCAAACTTCGAAAATCTACGTATTTCAGAGGGGGCTCCCATTGGCATGGCGGCAAGCATGTTGAATGACATGAAGAAGATTCGCCTGACTGATCCGTACCTGCGATCAAGCATTCAAAGTTTCATGAATGACTGTGCGTTGCCGAATATTTTTAGCGGCAAAATATCCCCGGTGACGCTAATTACCTCACAAAATGCATGGGGGGTTTTAGGCAATAACCTGAACCGGGCAGTTTATACCGTCGTTTATGACTCGACCGATCCAAATGGTGGCATGCAGGCTTGCGATGAGGCCTACGCGAGCATTGACAACCGTTTGCAGACTGCAGCTCCCGCGCTATTGAACGGCATGAGGGAAGCTTCCCCGTTCTGGCTTCAGCAGGCAGCAGGTTCAACAGCGCTGGCACAAGCCGCTCTGGATGATTCGTTTCGCTGGGCCTCAGGGGGAAGTGCCGTTCAGGACGCCACAGGGCTTGCCACACAAGCCGCAATCGCAGAAATGTACTCAGGCACCTATGAATACGCAGCAATGGCCACAGGCTCCAACGAGCTGATCTCAGCCTTGAATATGGAACAGGCTCGACGTGCCCAGCAATCTGGATGGTATAGCACAGCTATTCTCTTCCGGGATATGGCGGGCTATTTCTTCGCGATCCTTCAGGCATTCGTGATTGGGCTGGCGCCGATTGTGTTTGCTGCGGTGTTGGTCCCCGGCTTAGGCAAGAAGATGGGCACCTCGTATGCCCAGGTGATGACCTGGCTCATTTTATGGTGGCCAGGGCTCGCTATCGTGAACTACATCATGATGCTCTATTTCCAGGGGCAGACAGCGGGATACCTCGCTGATGGTCTCACCATGGCCAATATGAGCGCAGTCAGCGAGATGTCGGACAAGATGGTGATGGCATCAGGTTTTATGTCCACCTTAGTTCCCGCCATCATGTGGGGGCTAGTATCTGGCAGCGGTTACGCCTTCACCTCTGTCTTGGACAGGGCATCTGGTAGCCAACAAGCGGCGACAGCCGCGAACAACATGTCTACAGGTGCAGCTTCGGCTGGCCAGGTAAGTATGAACAACGCGAACATGAATGCTCACCAAACCTCTCACCGTTATAGCTCTGGGGAAGAAGTATCGGCCCACCATGTAGGGGTTGGAGCTTCTACTGTGACCAGTATGAGCGGCCAAGATATGAACGTGGGCTTACGCCCAGCTGACTTTAGAGCGAACTATTCGGCTTCGCAATCATACTCAGAGGCTACACAGCGCACTCAAGAAGCCAAGGAGTCGTTCTCACAGCAGTCTCAAAGTATGATGACCGATTCCCTTCGAGGTGCTACTCAATACGCCCAAGACAATGGCTATATGCAAGACGGTTCGATTGATTGGTCTCGAATGAGTCAAGACACCCAAGGTCAGAGGTATATGAGTGAATTGGGTGCAACCCGTCAAGTGATGGATCAAACAGGTCTTTCTGAGCGCGAAATAAACGATATGACCATGCACGCAGCAGGTAAGGTGGCAGCTGAAGCAGGTGTTAAAGGCGAGCTTGGGCTTAGCCTTAGCAGTGGCATAAGTGGTTATTACCGAGGCTCGGCGGCTGTTGAGGCCGGAGTGCGTAGGTCCCAGTCGGATCAAGATGCGCGCGAAGAAACCACCAGTGTTGCGCAGGCAGATACTGGAAAGCTCGTTTTTGGTGAAGACGGCACGCTAAGTGTTACAGGACAAGATGGTAGTCGTTACTCCCAGAAGTTTACCGAAGGGGAATCACGTCAGGTTCTTGAAAGCCGTGCCGGTGAAGACCGAGCATCAATGCTCTACGCGGCTTCAAATGATTACCAAGAGGCCGTGCAGGTTCAGCAACGAGCAAGTGAGGAATACACAACTAGCCGTTCAGGCTCGCTTCCTACAGCTGCAAATCCTCACGCTGTAGCTGGCATACAAAGTGATTTTGATGTTGTCCGGAGTAAAGTAGAAGGACAAATGAGTGAAGATGTAAAAGACATTTCCGGCCGAGGGGCCCTTGTCATGGGGACAGTAGGGGCCAACACCGCCGATGTTAATGAAAGGGCAAGTCATGCAGACGCCACTACATCGCCTATTGGTGCTATTGGTGTCAGCGGGCTATCTGTTGATTCGCCTACGCAATTGAATGATATACAAGCCAATGCCCAGGCTCCTGTTGTTCGTCCTGATAGTTACCATGTTATAGACACAGGTGAGAGCTTTACTGTTGCTGATCGCAGGGATCTAGCGGCAGCTGATGCCAGCAACGCTGACGCCATGATCACGGGTGGCGATAGAACGAATATTCAAGTCGGCAATGATATGTTCGTACCCGCGCTTTACACCCAAGATGAGAGTGGTCATGGGCAAGCAATCTATGCAGTCGAGCGAGAAGACGGGCATGCATATTACCAATATGGTGGCGATGGCACTTTTGAGCCGGTTGATGTCGAAGCCCCGCCTAGTCAGTCTCAGATTGACTCCCAGGCCAGAAATGGACCCACCTTGAACGCAACTGAAGCAACGATAACAAGGATACAGGTCCGTTCAGGGGGTTCTTCATCAGATTCATCAAGCAATGAATCGATCCCTTCCCCTGCCCAAGGCGAGGAAATTGATCCTCGGGAATTTATGCTGTCTCGATAAGAGGAGCCATATAGGCAAAGCCCCTGCCAAGGCAGGGGGGTTATGTGTTTCGGATGAGCTGCTTGTAGCGTTTCAGCATAGCTTGTTGTGCTAGGAACAAAGCGATGAAACCCGCCCAGATAAACGGGACAAATTTGCTCAGCCCACTGTTTGAAGTGTACGCGGTGAAGAATAGTAGAAACGCAAATATCACTGCATTAACCGCATAGATAAAGATAACGTTCTGCCTGGCTCTCCACTTAAAAGCCCTGACTACATCTTCTTCATTAGCACCGATCAGTTGGTGCAGCTCATTTGCGACGAAAGAGCCCTGGGATGGCTGAGCGGCATGTTGCCGTGCTGCGATCGCACGTTGGCGGCGAGCTTTGCGATTCTTGTTAGCCATTTCGACCTCCGAACGATCGACGCAATCACCTTGCTGTTATCTAATAATACCATACGACGATTTCAAATTACAATAAGAAGCGGCTATTTTCTCATCTTTTCTGCTGGGTCAAAGTATGAGCGCTTATGACATGAGTGGGTAACAAGGTCGATATGGGCATGAATTATCGTCTTGGCAAGCCAAAGAATATACCCACCGGCAAACTTCAATACCTCTATGGTTCCCTTGGATAAAATATCCATGAGCGGTCTAAAGACTTCCTTTACTCCCGGAAGAATTCCTAAGAGCAACATAGCGAAGATGGCGATTGTTGCCCAAAATAACACTGTAATCATAACTACCCCCTAAACAGTTGCTGTAAGAAACTCGTTTAGTCGTTCCTCGAAGTTAAGCGCCTGTTTGTCGGCAGGCATCTTCATCTTGCGTTTTATTACCTTAAATGAAGGAATGTGTTTGGGGTAGTTGATCATTGGCGTTCTCAAATGATACATGCGAGCGCCCATCATCATGACCGCTTGCCCCATATCCATGGCTCTCAATTGATCCGGTGTTACCCTGAACTCCTCAACTTCGCGCCAGCTTTCACCCATGCCGCCGCCATCGGACATGCTGGATTGTGGGGTGGTTCTCAAATACTGCGCACTCTCTCCCTGGTTAGCCGAGACTGAGACAGTACGTTGAAAACGCTTGGTTTTACCTAGTATTTCTGCGGCCTCTTCAGGGCTGTCTTTCGCACCGAACTTGAAGAATATTTTGTTCCATGTGTTCTGTATCACGATGTCTGCAAAGTCTGGCGAGACTCGATTAAGCTGGCTGAAGGACTGGAAGGCTGGAATCAGTGCGATATTGGCCGATCGCGCCTGCTCGAAGAGACGCCCTACCCCTTCCATTACGTAAGCACCCATTTCATCCAGAAGTGCGATGAAATGCTCTGGCCTTTCGCCCTTGGGTAAATCCTGAATATAGGCAACAGCAGAGCGAATGTCCGAGACGATCATTTTACCTAGGTTGAGGGCTGCGGTGTCCTTTCCCATCGTCGGAAGCGAGACATAAAGCATGTGGCCCTTCCGAATAATCTCCGTAAGCACGATTTCCGGGGCATAAACGTTGAAGACCTTTCCAAACTTACCCTGGGCGAACAGTGCAATCCGGCCTGCCATCCCGCCCAGCGTTTGCTTCATGCGGTTGAGGTCGATTTTTGTCCCTTCCTTGGTACGGGTACGGAACTGATCGAGGAAGATCGATAGCGCCCTCTTCTCAGGCCCTTGAGGAGTCATTCTCTCCAAGTTTTCAAGGGCTCTATCGGACTGCAATAGAATTGATAGATCGCCGAAGTGATATAACTGACCGGAGGCTTGCAGAGCGGCAATGATGACAGTGAGTGCATGATTGGCGGATTGCCTGTAGTGATCGGCGCCTGGATTGTTCTCCGCAGAAGGAATGAGGTTCATCAGCCGCGATGCCACCTCATCAGGATCGCCGTGGAGAACAGGGTTATAGGTATTGGCGTTATCGGGGTCTGACACGTCGATAATGTAGAGTTCATCTTCGCGGCCTGTCACCTTGGCCATGTACGCTAGGTGATCCCGAGTGTCCCGATCGATCTTGGCGTCAATGAATAGCCATCCGCGCCCACGCGCAGTTTGCTGCCAGAGGATATATTCACCAAGAGTAGTCTTACCCACACCAGACTGACCCACGATCGCAGTGTGTCGCTGCCCGAGGATGTCGGGCATGTTGATTCGAGTATTTTTGTCGGTGGTCAGGCCGATATGTAAGGAAGGCCCCTTATCATCTACTGGCTCGTCTGAAGGCAGCACGAAGCCCTCTCGGGAATCCTCGTCGTACTGGCGCAGCTTGGCCATAGCCTGGCTCCATGTGAGCTGCGCCATCCCCAGCGAACCCAGGACGCCAGCAGGCCATGCTGGGAAGGTGCCGACAGCCCAAGGTGTAGCGGCCGCAACGCCGGCTGCAATGGCGGTAAGTGCCAGCGCATCCATTCTGCCGGCTATCATGGGCAATCCTCCAGCGTCACGCTATCAGCACGGAACATCCCGGCTGCCCATGCAGAGGGGGCGATGTAGCTACGGCTGTCGGGCAGCGGTGCCTGATGGCAGCGAATCATCAAAGATGAGCTGTCGTCCAGAGGATGAAGGCTTATGAGGTGTCCTGGGTAGGACGCGAAGACTAGAACTCCGATATAGCCTTGGGGCAAATCTTCTGGTGGATTGCCTCCAAGGTTCAGCGACCAGGCATTGAGCCAATCTAGCTGGCTGGTCACCATAAGCGACTTGCTAAGTAGCGCGCCAGCATCATGACCGCCGTAAAGCTGATGCGCGGGTTCATTGGCGCCTTCCTGAGCATTGGCAAACAAAGGCATGGTTGTTGCCACCATGATCAGCGCAGCCTTGAAAAGAGTTTGCATTATTTGTTGTTCCTATCAAAGAAGCCACTGGGCAAACGATCCCTGCCACCAGCCCCACTAACGCTCGGTAGCATGTTGTTGGGTAGCGATCTTCCTCCTGGAACAAGCGAGTCAAGAAAGGAATGCCACATGCTATATTGAAATTGCTCGGTATATGCATTGCCTGAAGTAGTCACGAACGTAATCCTGCCGGTATAGACAATACTTCCATGAGGTGTAATGGCACCCTCCTTATTGCGGTGGCCATACGTATGGTAGGCGGGTGTGCCAGGGAGCACTGTGGTCGGACTTGAGCCGTCACCCCAGTCGACAACTGCTTTTTCAACTCTTCTAACGTTCTGTCCACCGTTCTCAAAGGACGTATAAGTGAGCGATACATCTAGCTGGGTTTCTAGGCCTACATACCCATTATTGGGCGTGAACATGAAAGGCCTCTGCCCCGCGTTCTGCACAACTTCCTCTGAACCGGCTGCACCCGATGCCAGCGCTTCAGCTTGGGCAGTGATTCGGTCTACTGGGCTCCCGAAGGAGCCAGTAGATGCCAATACCATCACCACACAAGTAGCTTGAATTAAAGCTATCTTGCCCATGTCTGGTTGAACTCCGATTGTGCTTTTTCCGACAACGTTTCCACGTACTCCGAGAAATCCATATCGCCGAGATCAAGTGCAAGGAACTCGTCAATAGTGAACCCGGTGCAGTCTGGCTTGTACTGACGATCGTAAGTTGTGGAGGCCTTTGTCACACAGCTACCCAAAACCTTTAGCATGCACGGCTCGTATTTCTTTTCTGAGTAGGTGTACCAAGGCTTAGCTGTAAGATTGACTTCAATTGAAGCTCTAAACTCACATTCCTCAACGGAACATCCACCAGTGAGAGTCACTGGTGGACTGTTGCTGACATAGTTATTCAAATTAGTAATGTCATTTTGGATGTTGACTTCATTCCACGCCGCATTGTCATAGCATTCATATGATGAACCGATACACATGCGCAGCCCTCTGGAAGGGGATTCTGAACCTAGAGGGTTTGTATATGCCTCGAAGTGAACATTGTTATGCGCCCAAGAAAACTCGCCCCAGCCATCATTAGGAAAATTGATTGGCCACTTCATATCTAAGGGAATGCGCATCTGACCACCAGCGCCAGCTTTCCAAGCGTGAACTTTGTATTCACAGCTGCCATCTTCAAAACACCCACCTTCTACTACCGAATATCGGTTGATCGCACGGGTGTGATGATCCTCTGCTGCTAAGCGATGGGTTTCCCAGCCTGGGCTAAAGCCATAAACAGGGTGATCAGGCGGTGCCCCGCATGACGATTCAGAGCAGACCGCTGCATAAATGTCTGGGCTTGAAGGGCAATCGTATCCAGATAACATCGAATTGGTAAAGCCTTCATCGGTAGAGCATTCCTCTTTCCACTGCCAGAACCGCACTCGATTGCTGTTGGCATTTAGCTCGTTCGACCATCCTCCGGCAGAATTGTAAAAAGGAAACTCAATGCGCTTGGTAACAGCTCCACCTGCGTTTTGCGAAGCCAACTCGGCAAGCTGTTCTCGACCCTGTTCTTGAATTATTCTGGCAAGCATCGAGTCAAACTCGCACCAGCGTTGGTATCTATCCACCTGAGTTTGGGTGTTCGCAATCGACCATGGCCTTGTCCAATGTGCGCATATTTGCTTCGCGTAGGACATGTCACCTTTCGCAGGCGCGTTGTAAATATAATTTGCGAACGTGCATAGCGTATTATTGGTGGGAACAAAGCCGGGTGTAACTTGGACGGCTCGTTTCGCCATGCGAGCAGCAGCAAGCTCTACATCTTCGAGGTCACAGTAGTCAGCACCGATTCCTGTAGCCATAGAGATAAATGAGCTGGTCAAAACGACATCTTCTGGGTCTTCCTGACAGCATTGCATGTGCTCAATAGCATTTAGAATGTCTGCCGAAGCAGTGCCAGCCAAGACAGCTCCAAGCGGTCCTCCAAAATACGTTGCCAAAACGGTTGATACGGTTGCGTTAAATTCCATCATGCGGCGGAAATCGCTTGTAATCGCTTTGCACTCGCGCTCCATGCCAGAAAAGATCCGCATGTTTTCATCTAACCCACCCTCGGCAGCGATCATGTCCATGACACCTGCCGCTGCAATAGCGTCTGAGAAGGCGCCTTCATCATCGCTAACTTCAGGCATAATTTCGTAGGAACTAGGATCGCATTTCCCATCTTCGCGACATGTATATGTCTGTTCCTGCCGAACGCATAAACCGTCTTGCTTTCTGGTGCAGTCGTAGCTCGTTATGTTGCAGTTCGGGTCGTTATTGCAACGTGGTGTCTCGCCGATGTAACAGCGCTTAGTTACTTTCTGGCCGACAATATTTCCAGAAGCATCTTTTATATCTGTCCTGCTTATATCTGGGCCACAGCCATACGAAGTGTCGGCACTACATGTAGACTCGCTCTTTTGCCATTCTTCGATCCAACTGTCAGGAAGAATGCGTGAATATTGCGAATAGGTCGCTGGATATGTTTCTCCAAACGTGTTTACCAACTTCCAGTCATCATCGTTCTGTAGTGCTTCGAGATTGCAAGTGTGGCTATATGGATCGCCGTAACATCTATAAGTAACGGCATATTCCCAGCACTCTCGTCTGACTGTTTTACCCATTATCGTTCTGGGGGCAGAATCAATACATGTCTCTCCGACCTTGTAGCACTCTTGGTAGTCGCTTAAAGCCCCAAAGGTAACCTGGGGTATTATTAGGTAGATTAATAAAGCTACTAAATGAATATATTTCATAGTTTATAACTCAGGCCGTCTGCTTTCTAAACCAGTACATTCATCGATCACTCTATCTGTGAATTCGATTCTCATTGGTATAGGGAAGCTATTTGAACCTGCATAGCTTATGTTCTTGCAAGGGTTTTCAAAGTAAGCTGTGACATTGCAGGTAGTGCCATTACAGTTCTGCTCGTAAGCTACTCGAAAACATTTACTACCGCTAAAGTCCTCTATAACAGTTGTTTTAGGTACAGTAGTGTTCAAGCCGCCACTGACAACATTTGAGTGAGGGCCTGTATGACGTGAACCATCTGACTTCTTTACCGTGTCATAGACAACTCGGTAGCCTTGGTCTTGGCAGTAAAAGTTATATCTGAGGTAATCGACGCAGCTAGGGCAGGGGTCGCTCGTTATAGTTAAAAGGTGATCGCCATTATTACATGTCGGTATTTTTATTCCCGTCACCTCAAGTTTTCTAGCGCAGCTAAACTCTGCGGAGTCTCTTCTTACCTCACACTCCCGAGATTCAGGCTCACAAGTAACGAATCTTGTTGGTATATCGACCACGCAGGAATCGGTTGTGATTTTATCCGGCTTGCATTCTCCACCAGCATTGATGTCAAGAAAATCAATTGTCCTTGGGTCGTTGGGGTCACATGAAACTGGAATATCACCTTCACTGAAAAGTTGGTTTATTTGATTGCCGAGACACTTTGAACGATCATCAGCAAAGTTGCTGCCACGTTCAAAAGTAGGGTTGTCGCGAACATCACTAATTGTATTTGACGGGTGATTGGGATCTTGATTGACTCTATCATTCCCTTTCTGACGCATATCGTTGCCGCCCCATGCATCCCCGTGAAGTTGGTGCATAGTCATGGTGCAAGACGATGAAGAACATTCAGCCTCGACTCGATATGCTCCGTACAGGTTGCCTCCGCTGAAGGCGGCTTCTCCCCCGGTCGGTATTTCTCTTGTGACCGTGTAGCGGTCCTCGCTACACCGTATCCCCTGAGTTAGTGCGTCACATACGGACACACTGATCCGCTCAAGCTCACCATTGTCGCTTTGTTCACACTCTTCGACCAAAACTCGAATGCCGCCTGCAGTGAGGCGAGCCCCGTCGCGGCATCTAAAGTTTCGCTGCTGTTTCTGTTTAACTTGAAGCCCCACCTCCCCTCCAAGCTCACCAGAGGTTTTCGTATCCTCAAGACCCAGGCTCGATGTAGCTGATCGGAAGGCGTTGTTTGGGTTGAAATCCCTGGCCCAGGCTCCCCCAGCATTCATTCCAGCTTGGTTAGGGGTGGCCATCGCCACGTCGCTCAAGGGCACGAGGGCCGCAAAAGCGGCCCCCATGGCAAACAGTTTTAAGCAAGAGCCCTTCGGCATGTCACTCCTCCCAGAGATGATCAATATTCTGTCCCGCGGGACCAACGGCCGGCCCCATTGGCGTGTCGTAAACTTCGCGATCAGTGCCTTGATAGCGCTCACGGAGTCGTTGTGCGTTGCGCTCAGCTAGCTCGTCGCTCATCGACTCCCACTGTGCTGACGCAACGCCTCCCTGCTCAGGAGCGCTTTCGGCGCCCTCGCCCTTGAGCGCATTGATGTAGACCTCGGCATTGCCGGCACCGCCTTTGTTGAATTGCTCTAAGGCATATAGGGCAGTTACTGACCCTTCAGCCTTCCAGTAATTGTCTGGGTTGCCCTTAGGGCATCCCTGGTACTCGAGCTGCTGACCATCGATTTCGCCTATTTGGCGCTTGGCGGTCTGACACACGCCCATGGGATCTTCCTTGGCAAGGACAATCGTGGGTACGGTCTCGATCTCGTAGGTATCGAACAGTCGCGGGTCGATCTGGATCGGTGCTGTCATGCCTCCCGGGCGTAGTACCTTCAGCAAGCGCTCCATGGTGAAGTCACGGAGCGTTATACCCGGCTCCACTCCGCGCAGAACCAGCTCGCCTCCTGCTCTGGCTGCATCAAGTGCATAGCCACGAATCAAGCTTTCGGGCATTGAAAATGAGATGAAGAAATACAGTCGATCCTGTTCACCTAGGTCTAACGAATCCCTCAGTGCTTGCCATTCAGCGGCCATTTCAGGGTCTGCGATCCCCCCGGTCTGACCTTGGGCCCGGACGTTTCCTAGCATCTCAGAGCCGGCTGCTTGGCCTGCGGTTGATCCGCTTGTGTTCGCGCCCATCGCCTCCAGGATTGCCTCAGGGCTCTTCTGGCCAGCGAATAGGCCACTAGGTGCCTGTGACCCTTGAAGAGCAGAGAAAGCGTCTTGAGCGGCTTGTACGGGTGTTTGTTGGCTTAACGCCGATGTGCTGAATAGCGTCAAAGTAATAGCGGTCAGAGTGCGCAGCATTGCTTACCTACCCAGATCAAGAATGCGGAATCAGTACGAACAGCGGTGTTGGCGGGAGGCAGCATCCCCCAGCGGAACTCGGACATTCCAAGAACAGCAGTTTGGTTGCTGGCAACAGGGGCCACCGGGTCAATACGGTATTGGCTGCGAATCATGTTCGGCAGGTAAACGGATTGGCATTCAGCCCAAGGGCCGGTCGTTGATAACAGGCCCGCCATGCGTGTCTTACGCTGCATGTACTTGCCAAGGACGTGGAGATTCCCACCTTGGGGGGAGCTGTGAGTGGTGCTTGAGCCAGTGAGGGGATACACGACGCCCTGAGAGCCCTGACACCAGAACATCATGTCTAGGGGGCGACCCGCTGCAGAAGCTACGGCGTCAGGGATGCACGAGAGAGCACCAACTGGATTGGCGAAGAGAGCTGACTCTGGAAATGCGATGGATGTCCAAGTGTCATCCTGCCAAGTGGCGTCGACCTCAGTGAGGTCTGCAAGGTTAAATCCGGAGGTATTCATGCACCCCAGCGAACTCATCATGTTGAGTACACTGAACAGAGGGTAGATATACCAGTGGATTTGCATCCTGGTAACGCTGCTATCTCCACGTCCCGAGCCATACGTTTGGTTAGAAGTCAGGGAGTCGTATCCGGTTAGTACCTGCGTGCCACCGAGCGTCGACATACAGCCAGGTGTTCGCGCCACTTCAGCGAGGAACGTTGGTTCCCAGAACGTCATGCCGATCCCTGGCATGTCGATGCCATAGGGCCCAGGACACAAACAGATTGAGTCCATGTGCATAAGGGAAGGATTAGACCCACCCCCCATGGAAATTCCAGCTACCGTTACCGGAAACATGTTGTTCCAGTTCGCGTCGTTGATGGGATTGAAAATCTCTCCCCGACATGCGGCAGAACCCGATAACGGGGATGCGCTATAGGCGCTCCCCGTTGTGAGAGCTGCAACAGTCAGAACAGAGAGTAGTAACCTCTTCATGGCAGGTGTTCCTCCAGGGTGGTGACATCGTAGGGATAGGCGAAATGGGTCACTTCGATTACGTCAGGATGACTGTCCCGAACGCCAGCTAAAGAGGGGGTATGCGTAATGCCCAGCCGATCGAAATGCCATTCCTCTGCGAAGTACACGGCTTGGCCAAGATCAGACGCCAAACTACCTGGGTCTCCTGCTGTGACGATTACTGTTAGGTTGGCTGGGTGTCGGGCCTTTAACGTCATGGCCAGTTCACGCTGATCATCGGCTCGAAGATCAACAACGAGGAGCCAGTTCTCTGGCTGTATGTGCTTGAGGGGGTTGACCTTGGTGCCGGCCTCATAGATGACTCCCCACTGGTATGTACCATCGGATTGCCGCTTCAAGGCTTCGATGTCTTCACCTAGCGTATAGGACGGATCTACGAAGTGAGTTTCGGTATGCTCGGCAATCGGGACGAACCAATCGGGGATGTCTCTCGTATGATTTTGAGCTTGCCCTGCTAGGTGCTCATTTACGGAGTCCCAGTCGACACCATGCGCCTCTGCCACGATCGCCAGCCGCATGTCGGGCTCTACGATTTCCCAAGTAGGGCCAAGTACACCTAGGTCCTGATCAGAGGCAAGTGCGGTAGTGGATAAAGCAGCTCCTAAGAGTGCTACCGATAACGCTGCAATTTTACTATACTGTACTACGGTTTCCATGTTTAAGGCGTTCCAATCTGCGGTATACGCTGCGCTCGGTCATGTTCGCTGCAGCTGCGATCTCAGCGGGCGAAAGGCCTTCGCAGTGAAGGGCCAACAAGTTTTCATGAGACAGCTCAGTTCGAGCTGAGCGTTTGGGTAGGTCGATGAGGTGCGCTGAAGCCATCGAAGTGGTCTCAACGAAAGCCTCAGGGTCAATGTCGATTTCGTCGTTGAACTCTTCAGTGAAACCAGGGATCTGTTCAGCCATCAGATCAAACTGCTCAGCCCTGGGTTCGCTATCAGCCTGACCGGCTTTATGAACGGTCACTGGTAGGATGGTATGGCGGCGCCATGTGCTGACCGCGAGGAAAGCCGCCTCACCAGCATATTTCATGATCGCATCATGGGAATACGAAGGGTCATATTCCTTAGAAAACCAGGCAACGTATATTTCCTGCTTCATGTCCTCCTGCCATTGCCTGGGGATATGCAAACGGGCTGCCGTCCAACCAACAAGTCGCTGCATTTCAGAAGGCGGGTGACTTGCCAAATATTCATAGAGGTTAGTCATGCGTGACGCACTCCTGAACGACCTGATCAACACGCTCGAGAGGCATGGCTGCGAAATCAAGATCAGCATTCCGACAACCCGTGGGCGTGCTGAACGCAGCAAGACCGACAGTGACTTGGCTCGACATATTGCTACTCTGCGAGACGATTACGGCATGACTCTGGCCAAGATCGCAGAGCACCTGACGGGGAAACTTGGATGCTCTATTTCCGTGGCATCCATTCATACCTGGACAGGGGGAGCGGTCCCTCGAAAGGTCGGATATGACAAAGTGCTCAATGCTCTTAATGAAATCATGTCCGAGCACGTCGCTATCGAAGGCGGTGCTTGGGTCGATTCCAAAGAGATCAAAGCTACTGTAGAGCGCTGGATGGAAGTAATGACCCCACGCCAGATAGCCGTGGCTGCTGACGAGGCTGTTACCTCTGTGCGCAGTTGGGCTACAGGCAATCACCGTGTTCTGCGTACCAAGTGGAGACGTGTTGTTCCCCAGGTAGAACAGATGTGTGAGATCATCCAAGCGCAGCATATCGAGACCTAGTACCCTTATGCCTGGTGCTGCTCACGCTGATGGCTTTGTGCCTCAGCGTGAGATTCGGTTTCAGCTTCACCAGCTGAGGGGATAGTTCCTGTGCCTCGTTCCTGTTGTTTTGCTTCCAGTTTTTTCTTTCGTTCCTCCTCTCTCAAGAACCGCTTGAATTCACGGTCTCTATCCATGACATTCGTGAGCATTAGGTCCACGAGATCGTTATTTGCAACTTTCTCGCCGAATGTCTGCTGATAAAGTTCTTTGTACAGTTCAAGGCGGCCAAGCGTTGACTCCGGCAACTGCAGCGGAAAGTGTTTTTTGGGATCGTGTTCAATACGGCCGATGAGCATTGCTTACTCCTGGGTTAAGATGTAGCGATGCAATCTTGCCGCTGAGCGTGCGGCGCTGGATAGGCAATAAGTATTAGAATTTGTTATCCGGTATAGTTCTATTTGACTAGATGACATGCTGACGTCATATGGGGAGAAAAACTTGGATCAGGGAAAAAATGATAAAGACCTACAGAAGGTCATCGACGCAGGAATCCGTAAAGGGGGTTCAGGCCCTAAGGATGGACAGAGGGGAAAGCCCAAAGGACCAAGAACTGACTACCTGCAAATCGAGCCCGAAACGCCTGGCTATAAGTTGGTTCAGGTTATCTTCGAGAGAGCTGTTGGCGAAGGGCTGGCTTCCACAGACCTAGCCGACCACCTTGGCATTGCGCCGAGCACTCTAAGCCACTTGAAAACTGGACGTAGGCTTGCCAGTAGCCTGGGCCGGGATGTGATTGAAAAGTTTGCAGAGTTTCTGAACTATCCGGTGCTTGCGGTTTTGATCCTGGCCGAGCAGGTACATCTGTCTGACTTTTACTCGCCCCGAAATGATCTGGATCGTGCCATTGATCGGGCACTCCAGTTTATGGCTGACGATCCAGAGTGGGGAGGGATGATGCCCAAGGACCTTGAAGGCGCCTCAACGCATATGAAGTTATGGAGTGTGTGGATGTATGAACGCGCTACAAAGACCCGCCTTATTACGGGTGGGGTAGATTACCTGGACCTGCTCAAGAGCATGGATGAATTCAGGGGGGAATATCCCAGTCAGGAATAGGGTCTTCCCTTTCCAAGAAAATGATGCAGTTGCCGTGGCAGTGGTGAGCGTAGCTTTGAAACCGCGGTGACTAGGCATGCCTTAGGCCAGGGACAGGGAACATCCCCCGAACTACCCTGATTTGATTATAAGTCCGTGAATCGTTCGAGTTATACGGCGCGGTCGCTCCGGCTATCTTCGCCCATCTCAATAAAAGATAGTTTACGAGCATCTCTGGAATTGCATATAAACGACTAATTTTAGGCGGTATTCTGTGTTAGCGCGTATCTATTTTAGAAGGTTTTTCTACAACTTTTTGAATGGTTTTATGTGCGGCCTGGTGTGCTTTCTTGTTGTGTTCACCGTTGCAGTTATTCGTTGAGTCAACGAGAGCACATGAGCCGCTACGCGGCTGAATAAGAGCCAGGCCACGACACGCCTAGATTTGCTATAGTTAAAGCCGGAAAAACGCCCCAAGTCACTTCGTTTTGTTAGAGCAAGCAGGACTGCTGTGGGAGAGCAAGCGATCTTTCTTCTGCTGTCCACGAAAAGCACATGGGCCGCTTCGCGGCCTATCACGAGGCAAGCCTCGAAACGCCTAATATTTGCGATTTCTAATTCCTTAAACCGCCCCGATTCAACTTCGTTCTAGCCCGCTATTGTCTCCTCATGCTCACGCATCGAAGGCGCCAGCATAGAGCGCGGTGGCATGGCCTTCCCACACCCCGACAAGGACGTTTTCACCGTTGCTGCTCACGTATCGAAGGCGCTAGCATAGAGCGCGGTGGCGTGGCCTTCCCACACCCCGACAAGGACGTTTTCACCGTTGTTGCTCACGCACCGAAGGCGCCAGCTTGGTCAGCAATGGCGCGCTTGGGATACTCATATATAAGGGAATACATATTGTATTAGGAGGTGCTTTCATGGAGGTTGATTCCTGTATGGGGTACTACCTCTCCCCCACCCTCTCATACCTACCAGCACGGTCATTTAGTAACTGTCATCCTCCCCCGTACAAGGATACCCAAAGGGTGGTTACCCAGCCTCTAGGTATAGCTCTCCGTTGGAAGGGGTAACGCGCATAGCGAGTACACATATAATGGGTGAGATGCATCATGGTGCGTTCACCATTACGGTGAACATCTAAGCCCGCTTGAGGCCAGTTCAGCGTCTCAAAAACGGCTTGTAGAGTGACACTACCAGCCATAGAGGAATCAGGTGGTGCGCAAAAAAAGAGCGTCTAGCTGTCCTCTTTGCCGCCATGTTGGCCTAGCTCTGGTCGATAGTGACGTGCAGTACCAATGGCCTTATTGATGCGCTTCAAATGGTCGATGAAGCGTGCCCTACGTTCGATCAGCACGAGAGCTTCTGCTATCAGTCCCCGTGCCTCTTGAGGTACAGATTTCGCTCTTGCTGCTACCCCTGGTCGCTGTATTCTCACGGCATGCCAGGTTGATGGTGCATGCCGGCTATGCTGTTGTCGGTTGACCCATTTACGCCATACCGGGTGAGGGCAACCGAGGCATCCATAACCACACCGACTAACATCTAAAAGTACCGCACCATGGGTGCGTGGTTGGGCTTCTCTGATGCGTTCAACGATGTCCAGTAGCTGCCTTGTGTACTCCCCCATAATTGCATCTATATCTGCCGTCAGTGCGCCGACCATTAGCTCGGCCTCGTGAGCTAGTACCTCTCTATCAACTGTACGGCGTGAGCGACGTTGATTAGTGCTTTCAACCAGTAGTTCATCGTCGTCTTGGTGGGCTTCATGCATAACGGTTCCTATCGTCTCCTATCAATCTTAAAGGATATTTTCTGTGTGCTTTAAAGGTGGTGAGCGGGTACGTCTGGCAGGTGTTAAATTGAACGCCTTCCTTGGCGAGGGATTGTCTTGTTCGGTAGCTTTTGATGTGATCGTACTTGTGCCCTTGCCCCGTCCAAGGGGTGCCCGGCCTACCTCTCGGCGCGGCTAGCGTGGGTGCTCGTTGAGGAACACGCGGCACTCTTGTATTGAGGTGCGGGCAGCCTCGGGTAGCGTTACTTTGTAGCGCTTCGCTGCAGACTCAGCAGCAGCTATCATTCTCGCGGTCGGTGCCTGGATCTGCATGTACTTGTCGATGAATGTTTTACACTCCCTGAAGGAGGTCAGCTCTCCATTCAATGTCACCTCATTCTCATCCGCTAAGCGCATCGCCAAGGCCTTCATCTTGTCAGTGGGTGGCGGTGTTTGCTGCATTACTTCGTCCAGAAATGAGCGACACAGCTCGAAGCTCTTTTCGATGCCTTCTGGTAGCGTGAGACTGCGAGCTGCAGCTAGCTTTCGTGCAGCAGAAACCATGTTCTCTGTGGGGCCATTGGCCGTTGCCAAAACAGCCTCGGGTGCATTGTCCATGATGTCGATTGCCTCTTTGATACGGGTGGTGATGAAGTCGCGTTGAGCGGTTATAAAATTGTCACGGGCATGCTTTGCCGCTGCGTCGTTGGGTGCGTTCTGGATCGCATCGAGCTGGCGCTCCCAGGCGGCTGTCACACGCACATCGGAGAGTTCGGAGGGGGTGTTATCGATGAATGCGCGGCCTCGCGGGGTGGAGACAATAAGCAGCTGTTTGCCCTTACGCTTGGTGGTTATGTATTCACGATCAAACAACGTCTGCAAAACGGTATCCCGAGTGGCTGGAGTGCCTATCCCTTCAGCTTTTCGGAGTGCTTCTGCATCTTCACCATCGACGTGTCGGCCTGCATTGAGCATTGCGCTCAGTAAGTCGTGCAGCGTGAAGCGTTTGGGCGGCTCTGTGCGTGCCTCATGAAGTCTTACTGCCTCGACGGGAGTGTTAGCGCCGGTCACCAGTGGCGGCAGGTCTTTCTGCTCTTTGTGGGCCTCGAAAGCAGTCATCCAACCGGGGTCAATGATGCGTTTGAAGGTGCCAGCAAACAGCGCTGGCTGTCGCTCAATCACGTCCTCAACATCGATGCTGGCGCGGACACTCAGGGACTCGACGGTAGCGGCTGGTAGGAGGGCCTGGATGAATTGTTTTGCGCAGGCCAGGTAAACCTTTTGCTCGGCCTCAGTGCGTTCTGACAGGTTCGGTGTCTTGCGCGTTGGGATGATCCCGTGGTGGTTCATGGGCTTGTCGGTAAAACAGCGTGGACGTGGCGCCTCGGCACCCTCCATGCAATGCCGGCGTCCAGCTTGCCGAGCTGGCGTCATGAGTGTGTCATCAGCCTTTGCTGCGCCTCCCAAAATGGCCAACAGATCGGTCCGGTTATAGAGGCTTGCGGGCAATTCTCCATGCTCTGTTCGGGGGTAGGTCAGGTAACCATCGCTTCGCATTGAATCGGCTGCTTTCAGCGTCTGTGTGGCCGTGAGGCCGTACTTTTTTGACATGTCTCGCTGAAGCGCTGTGAGGCTGTATGGCAGCGGTGGATGTTTGGCTGTTTGCTTTGTCTCGGCCTCCAGAATGGCGGCGTTATCGACGGTCTCTAAGCGCTTGGTGAAGGCCAACATGGCAGCCCTGTCCAGGAACATTGGCTTGCCGTCATCCTGCAGTTGGATGCTGCTGGCGCCAGCTATTGGGGTGGCTGGAGAATAGGTCAGCTCGCCCCCGCCCAGGGTAATCTTTGCCTGGTAGTGATCGACGGGAATAAAGGCTTCGATTGCGCGATCGCGGGTAACAACAAGCCCAAGGGTGGCGGACTGTACGCGGCCGGCCGACACGAGCCCTGCCTTGCCCTTGCCTTTGGCTAAATCGCTACCCATAAGGCCCAGGCGTGCGGTTGCCGTGTATGCACGGACAAGGTACTGCCAGAAGCCATCCGCGTTGGCGCGGGCCTGCTGAGCCCGCCAGAAAGATATGGTTTCTCCGGCGTTCCTGAGGCGCTTGGCCGCGGCCTGAACATCGGCCGCTTCCATAGAGCCGGTCAGCCACATCCGCTTCACCGAACCGCGGTACTTAGCGTATTGCAGGATCTCGTACCCGATGGCTTCGCCTTCGCGGTCTGGATCGGTGGCCAACCATACTTCTGTTGCTTGAGAGAGTTCTTTTTTAAGGTTTCCCAGGTATTTCTTACCGCGGTCGGTAGGCGTCTGAGGAAAGGCGGTAGGTAGGGGCAGAAGACTGCGGGGATCGCGCCAATTGGCCTCTGGGCTCACCTCGGAAGGCTCAACAGGCGCCAGCAAATGCCCAGCGGCCCAAACTAAGGTAAGTGTTATGCCATTCCAGGTGCCGGTGTAGGCGTTGCCGCTGCGCGTAAGACCTAAAGCAGGGGCTATTTTGTCGGCCTGGTCGGAGTGTTTCTCACACAGAATGAGTGCTCGTGATGTCATCCTGAAGGTCGTCCTTCGGTAGAGGAAAGTAAGCGGAATAAGCACCGCTCAGAAGCAACCGACAATACGATGTCTTTCATCTCTAAAGTGTGTTGTATTCTTAAAAATGTCGTCTAGTATAGTAACACATAGTAAGCAGAAACAGCTTAACAACCCATCGCCGAACGAATTAAGCGGATTGCGTCCGCTATCTCCTCTCTCCCCTGACACGGCTTCGGGGATGCGCATTAGCCGTCTGGTCGTCTCGGTAACGGGGCTACCGGAGAGCCCTCTGAGTTAGCCCTGATCCGGCTTCTCTCTCACTCTCAACTCAGAGGGCTCCCCAGTAGCAGATCCAGAGTTTGAAGTCGGGCGCGGCCCGGGCGTGCTGACAATCCACGCTCCCCAGTAAGAGCCTGTTTCCCTGTACCTCACCCGGCCTCCCCAGCCGGGTTTTTTTTATTTGCGAGGGCGATCCATGGACAACCTTGAGGAATTGATCGGCGTGATCAGTGCCGTTCGTTTCGTAGGTGATGAGAGATTTCAGATCCTGACTGTGCGCGATGCTCAGGAACAGGAGGTAACGCTGGTGGCTGTATGTCAGCCGCTCAACGAGGGGGAGTCTGTGCAGGCCCGCGGCACTTGGGGCACGCATCCTAAGTTCGGCAAGCAGTTCAAAGCCGATCGGCTCATCACGCAAATACCTCAGGAGTCCAAAGCGCTGGGTGCATACCTTGCGAGTGGCAAGGTGGCCGGCATTGGCCCCAAGTTCGCTGCGCGGTTGGTCGCCCATTTCGGTGATGGGCTGCGCGACGTACTCGGTGACGAAAAGGCCTTACGGGCTGTGTCAGGCATCGGTAAGAAGAAGGCAGTGGGGATAGCGGCGAGCTGGAATGAGTACCAAGAAGCGCGTGATGCATTGATCTTCCTGCAGGGGCATGGTCTGGGCGCTTCACGTGCAATGTCGGTCTTTCGCCAGTTGGGCCAGGAGACCATTGCGAAAGTATCCGCCAACCCCTACCGCACCTTATTGAAGACTCGAGGTATAGGGTTTCGTATAGCCGATACTATGGCTCAATCTCTTGGCTGCGAGTTGACCCACCGCGATCGACTCATTGCGGGGCTTCGCCATGTCGTTGATGCACGATCAGCCTCGGGGCATACCCTGGCAACCTCGGATGAATTGGCCTCGGAAGGCGCGCAGCTCCTCGGGGTCGACGTGGCACGCATGGCCTCGGTTGTTGAACTGCTGCTGGCGCATGAAAAACTTATAAGTGTTGAGGGCGGGCTAGTTGGCCTGCCTTCGCTGGTGGAAGCCGAGAGAACCATCGCCACCGCGTTGCTAACGCGTGCGGTGCATTGGAATGGCTGCAACCAAGTGCGTGTTGATGGCGAGCTGTCGGATGGCCGGGTGCTCAGTGATGAGCAGCGCCAAGCATTGGAGACCTGCCTTGCGTATGGGGTGGCTGTGCTTACGGGTGGGCCGGGGGTGGGGAAAACCACGGTGACTGAGGTGCTGGCGCAGACACTGGATGATGCTGGCCTTGAGCTGGCGCTGTGTGCGCCAACTGGCCGTGCCTCTCGGCGAATGTCGGAGGCAACCGGGAGGCCGGCGTCTACTATTCATCGTCTCCTGGGCGCTGGCGCCAGCGGCTTTGAGTTTAATGCTAGCAACCCGATCGAAGCGGATGTAGTGATCATTGATGAAGCATCGATGGTCGATGTGCCGTTGTTTCTGGCTCTGGTGGTGGCGCTGCCTGACCACTGACGACTGTTCATCATCGGTGATCAGGATCAATTGGCCTCGGTTGGGCCGGGAAACATTCTTCGCGATGTGATCGCTTCGGGTGCTATCCCAGTGGCACGTCTTCAACAGATCCGGCGACAGGGGCCAGGCTCGCAAATTACTGTCCAGGCGCACGCCGTCAACCAGGGCAATACTCCTCAATCGGTGCCAGATAGCGACTTTGAGATTGTCGAAGTGCCGGAAGGCGGTGACCCCGAGCTGATGTGTCGTGTGGCATTGCGGGTGGCCACTGAAGACATGCTGGCGCGTGGCTTCGATCCTCTTTATGAGGTGCAGGTGTTGACACCCATGCACGGTGGTCCGGTCGGAACCCGTGCTCTCAATGAAGCGTTTCGAAGCTATCACGTCCCGGGCGATCGGGGCTCGGTGACGATCCATGGGCGCCAATGGGCGCCAATGGGCGCCAGGAGACAAGATCGTGCAGACCGAGAATGACTACAACCGTGATGTCTTTAATGGTGATCTCGGCTATGTAGTGTCGGCAGACGCTGAAGACAAAACCGTGCTGGCGCGGTTTGAGGATAGAGAAGTGCTGTTCACCAGTGACGCGCTCGGCAAGCTGCAACTGGCCTATGCAATGACCGGCCACAAGGCGCAAGGGTCCGAATTCCCGGCCGTGGTCATTCCTCTAGTGCGATCGCACTGGCACATGCTTGAGCGACAGTGGCTTTATACAAGCCTCACTCGTGGAAAGCGCCGTGTCGTACTGGTTGGCCACCCTTCTGCTATCAAGCGAGCCGTCAACCATGTCACCGGCCAGCGCCGGCTCACCTCACTACCGCTTTGGTTGCGCCAGCCGGCCCTATCAGTATCACCAACCCATAAAGGAGAGAGCTATGGCCAAACGAGCGCTTGAAGTCGCACAGCAGAAGAGACGTGCTCCCCAGGATCGCGGCGAGCCAAAAACCGCCTGCATTCAAGGCTGGCTAAACCGCAACTCCCAACCCGGGAACGCAGAGGCGACTTTAACCGGAGGTGTGGCATGAGCAGCTTCATCGCCATTCTCTGGGTCGGCGCTCTCGCGTATGCCGTCTTCCTCGCTGTATTGCTCATTCTCGGCCGGGGCAATCTCAAAGATCGTCGCTTTCTAATTCACTGGATGGTCGCTTTCTAATTCACTGGATGGTCGCTTGGTCGGCGCTGCTGGCGCTGACGATCGGTATACGAATGGCTGCGGCGGAGCCTGACCAGCCGCCTCCCTCTGCGCCGCAGTTGGGAACGCCGATGACCGTGGTCACCTCGGAAGGCGGTGAATCCGAACCGGAGACGGACTAGAAAAGCTGTTTACCCCTGCCCTCTTGGTGAGGGGGCTAGGGAGAGTCGGCAGTGTGTGCTTTGTGGAGAGTCAACGTAATGAGCAATCAGTCACCGACAACACACTTCATTGAGATGGTGCCACATTTGCTGGTGCTTGCCGGCGCGATCGCGCTGCTGCAGGTGCATGCGATTCAGTTTTGGACGGAGTTTGTAGGTCCAATGGGCTGGGCCTGGGCTGTTCTCCTAGAAGTCGTTGCATTGTGGCTCTGGTATCAGCGCCAGCTGGCGCGGCGAATGCTGACCATGGTCGCCAGCGTGCTTACGCTTACCGGCCCCATCTATATGGTTTGTGAGCCTCTGGTAGAGGAATGGCTGTCGGCATCTCACGTCGACGCTGGCCGAGGCTGTGTGAAAACGTAGCTGTCGCTATACTTTCCCCATGACAGATCGTGGGAGGTACCGATGAAACGTTTCGTCGCAGGTGAATCCCGGTCCCAAGCTACGTTGTTTCCTGAACTCCTGGATGATTTCGTCTCTGAAGACAATCCGGTTCGGGCCATTGAGGCTTTCGTGGACGCCCTCGACCTCAAACAGCTGGGTTTCAAAGGTGTTGATCCCCATGCCACGGGTCGGCCCGCCTATCACCCCGCTGTACTTCTAAAAATCTATCTTTACGGTTACCTCAACCGCGTGCAATCCAGCCGCCGACTTGAACGTGAAACGCAGCGGAATGTTGAACTCATGTGGCTAACGGAACGTCTCGCACCAGACTTCAAAACGATTGCCGATTTCCGCCAGCATAATGGCAAGGCGATCCAAGCCACCTGCCGAGACTTCGTCTTGATATGTCGACGTCTGGGACTCTTTTCACAATCAGTGATGGCTATTGATGGCAGCAAATTTAAGGCAGTCAACAATCGAGACCGCAACTTTACCTTGGCCAAGATGAAGCGACGCGCAGAGGAAATCGACAAAAGTATTGAGCGTTATTTACGCCAGCTCGACGCAATGGATCAAGGCTCCGCTGTGGTCACAGAAGCACAGACGACACGCTTGAAGGAAAAGATCGCCTCCCTCACAGAAGAAGTTCAACAACTGCAATCTATTGAAATTCAAAGAACCGAGGCACCTGAACAGCAAGTTTCTTTGACAGACCCAGATGCTCGCTCCATGACAACACGAGGGACGGGAATCGTGGGCTACAACGTCCAGACGGCTGTCGATAGTCGGCATCACTTAATCGTCGCCCATGAGGTTACCAATGTCGGCAGTGACCGGCGTCAGCTTTCCCGGATGGCCAAGCAAGCCCGCAATGCTAGCGGCGTCAGTGATCTCCACGTCGTGGCTGATCGCGGTTACTTTACAGGGGAGGAGATTCTTGCGTGTCACGAGGCCGGTATCACGACATATCTTCCCAAGCCCAAAACCTCGCCGAGCCAGGCCAAAGGCATGTTTCCCAGAGAGGCGTTCCGTTACGTGCCCGAACGTAATGAATATCGCTGTCCCGCGAGAGAGCGACTGGTTTGGCGCTTCAAGAACGTCGAAAAAGGCCAGACGCTACATTGCTATTGGAGTTCGGCCTGTCCGAGTTGCTTAATGAAGTCGCAGTGCACCACGGGTATCAATCGGCGCATCAAACGCTGGGAACACGAAGAGGTACTGGAGGCGGTAACCTCACGTTTGGATCAGACGCCGGATATAATGCGCATCCGACGTCAAACGGTTGAGCATCCCTTTGGCACGTTAAAAGCATGGATGGGGGCGACGCACTTCCTGACTAAGCGCCTTAAGAACGTCAGCACGGAAATGAGCCTTCATGTACTTGCTTACAACATGAAACGCGTCATGAATATCCTTGGCACCAAGGGTTTGATCCAGGCGATGCGGGCATAGGGCCTTGATGCTGACCTGGCTCTGCCATACCTGTAGTAGCCAATAGCGCTTGTTAGTAAGTTCTACCTAGGCTTTATCTCGCTCGACTAACTCAGATATTGGCGGAATGAATGAAGGCGCTCTGAACTGCCTTGCTGGCCCGTTAGTGGTGCCAAAACGGCTAAGCACTGTAATCGCCAACTGATTTTGGGTTTTCACACAGCCTCGGCCAAGAGCGGACGCTTAGTGAGCCCAGATGTAAAGAAACCTTGGTTTTCTTTACATCCTGAACCATGTTGGCATTTTAAATGGCATACTACGCCACGGTGCCCAGCGGATAGGCTGCATAAGGCCTCTGCATGGCTTCAGCCTGACATGAGAGCGCTTTATCCTTTATCTTGATTTAAGGCGGCGCAAAGAGCTACCTATATAAGCCAAATGCAGAGGTATTGTTATTACAAGAAGAACAAAAAATGCAACGAAAACGAAAACATGAAGCCACAAAAATACATAGTTTATGGCAAGAAAAAGAAATATTCTAAAAATTATCATCCCTTGCTACTCTTGATTGATACAATTCTTCAAAACTTCAACAACTGTTTTAAAGCTGCTTGAGTGATAGAATGTATCAGCGGGCTGCCCTTCTACAGCAAGGAGGGATGTATCACCTATTTCATGATCGTAAGCATATACCAATATTTCCCCCTGATTGTCGTAAAGGTATATTTTTCCGTCAGACTCTCTACCCAAATAATACAAACAACCTAAATCTATTGGCTCTTCAATCTCACCTGCCTTTTCTATGTAGTCTTCCCTTATTAAAGAAAAAGCTTCTTCAAGCCGGTCGTTACATGAAAAAATCTCGAATATATTTTCAAACTCTTTCTTCCCTAAAACCTCTATCACTTCGCCGAAAGTCTCAGCCATTTCTTTATGAGCAGGATTATGTATTTCCGTTGGCTCGCGTGGCGGCGGCCTACAGATAGCTAATACCATTCCTTCTTCTTCTAACAGCCAAAGCGTCTCCCTCCCTTTTTCGAACTCCTTTATTGATATACTGCTTGATTTATTTGAGCTGACACTTATTTTTTTTAAAAAGTCACTAACATCGACACTTTTCACGAGCGTCAAGTTTTCGCCATTGTAAAATATACTTTCTGACATTTTATCACCTATATATTTTTTTGATCTCTCTTACCAGGGCCGCTCCTGAGTACTTAAGAGCAAGCTGATCTATTTTCGCACTTTTGGCATTGTTACAAGGCGCACACATGGCCTGCAAGTTGGTTATGGCGTTGCTTCCGCCATGTTTTTGAGGAATGATGTGATCAACTTGAATACGGGAAGTAGGAAAAGTACTTTTGCACCCAGCACAGGCATGCTCGTCCTGTTGGTACCGGCTTAAATAAATTTTTCGATACCCACTCCCTGTTTTTGAGTTAATTGTATTTTGTGCAATCTTCAACATTGACTTAAGCATTGCATAACCTCTCCACAGCGGGTTTTATTGATCCATGCGTTTGTTATATCGGCAATTTGTAATGATACTTTAGGAAAAATTCCCGTTTTCTTATCATAGAAACATCCTCTTGCAGCCTTGCTATTAAAAATAGGCTGATAACCTGGATTCATAGAATAAGCGCAGCACTTTGGACCACAAGGTAGAGGCAGGAGGGCCAGCGCCGGTACCCTCTCTGCCTTACCTACCAAAGTGAAGCAGAGCATGGGATAC
>OJBX01000091.1_pt1 | contig 74496 bp, 62 predicted proteins | sample 1590751 | NCBI WGS metagenome assembly OJBX01 (sample SAMN05416780, study PRJEB24817) | seawater metagenome | isolation source: Sea water | place: Canada:Atlantic | collected 2013-07
TTGTGTAACCTATGTGCCCGGAATAAAGTGGTACCTATGTGTCGGGAAGCTCACTTTCAGGCGGCCCGCGCGCCTCGACATCATTCCCATCACCACTATCAGACAGACATCGTCGTCGGCCTGTGGCAGTATGGGAATGTGACAGATCACAACCGGACGTTCACTGGCAGCGTGAGGTTCATGTTACGCCCGCCGAACACGAATTAACCCGAACGAGCGCGGATCATTGGCGCCGCTCTACCTTCAAGATCGATCGCGGACAGCCTGCAAGAATCTACGTGAGGGGAAGCCTATGCTGGTGAGTATTTATCGGTACATACCTGAATTTGATGACGCACCGCGCATGCAGGATTACACCATCGAGCTGGAGGATGGCGAGGACATGATGGTTCTCGACCTTCTCGAACGCCTGAAGGAGCAGGACCCGACATTGAGCTACAGACGCAGTTGTCGTGAGGGTGTCTGTGGATCCGATGGCATGAACGTCAACGGTTCAAATTGCCTGGCCTGCATTACCAGTGTCTCAACGCTGTTATTGGGCGGAAACCTGCCGTCCGGCCAACCTGTGAGGCCCAATCGGGGCGCAGCGGACCTTGTAATAAGGCCACTGCCGGGCCTGCCGGTCATACGTGATCTGGTTGTCGACATGGCCATGTTCTACAAGCAGTATGAACGCGTCAAACCTTACCTCATCAACGATCAACCGGCGCCCGCAATAGAAAGGCGGCAGTCCCCGGAAGAACGCGCGAAGCTTGACGGACTGTACGAATGCATTCTTTGTGCCTGCTGTTCAACCCAATGCCCCTCATGGTGGTGGAATCCCGAAAAGTTCATCGGGCCCGCCGGGCTACTGAACGCGTATCGCTTTCTCGCCGACTCTCGTGACACGGCCACTGAGGCACGTTTGTCAGCACTCGAGGATCCGTTCAGCGTTTTCCGATGCAAAACGATTTTAAACTGCATCGCGTTTTGCCCCAAGAATCTGAAGCCTCGCGCAGCTATCGGAAAGATCGAAAGAATGTTGTTGAAGCGAGGTGTGTAGCCGGTAATCAATTGCCTGGGCCGCACTCCGCTCAAGTGCCGCGAGTATGGGAGATGAGCATGACTGAGCAGACAAAGACCCACGCCGCCACGCCCCATGCAGCTACGGCGCGACAAGGCCAACCGGCGAAAGACCCGGTGTGCGGCATGTCCGTGGACCCGCATACCGCAGAGCATCGCAGTCGTCACCTGGGCAACACCTGGTACTTCTGCTCCGCGCGCTGCAAAACCCGCTTCGATGAGAAACTGGAGGAATACCTCAGCGATGCCCCCAGACAGAGGGAGGCCGTCGTTCCTGGGGCCATATACACCTGCCCAATGCACCCTGAGGTTCGCCAACAGGGTCCAGGCGATTGTCCCATTTGCGGCATGGGCCTGGAGCCCGAGCAGGTCAGCCTCGAGGATGCGCCGTCGGCAGAACTCAGGGACATGAACCGGCGCTTCTGGATCGGGTTTGTGCTCACACTTCCGGTGCTGGTACTGGAAATGGGCGCTCACCTCACCAATCTGAGTCACACTGTGCCCGTGCAGATATCCAGCTGGATTCAACTGGTATTGGCCACTCCAGTGGTGCTGTGGTGTGGCTGGCCCTTTTTTCTCAGGGGCTGGAAATCACTGGTCAGCCGGAACCTGAACATGTTCACGCTGATCGCCATCGGCACGGGCGTGGCCTTGATCTACAGTTTCGTCGCAACCCTGGCTCCTCAGGTATTTCCGGACACTTTTCGGCTGGACGACGGCGCCGTGCCGGTGTATTTCGAAGCCGCTGCCGTCATCGTCGTACTGGTACTGCTGGGGCAAGTACTGGAATTACGGGCCAGGGAAAAAACCTCGGGGGCGATCAGGGCGTTGCTGGATCTGGCTCCCAAAACTGCCAGACGACTGGACGGCGACGGCGACGAATCCGATGTGACGCTGGACCAGGTCAAGGTCGGTGACCGTTTACGGGTGCGGCCCGGTGACAAGGTGCCGCTGGATGGCGAAGTGCTGGAAGGCGGCTCCAATGTGGATGAATCGATGGTGACCGGTGAGCCACTCGCCGTGGTCAAAAAACCGGGCGACCCGGTAATTGGAGGCAGCATCAATCAACAGGGCAGTTTCGTGATGCGCGCCGACAAGGTAGGTCGAGACACCATGCTGTCACAGATTGTGCAGATGGTCGCCAGCGCCCAGCGCAGCCGCGCCCCGATTCAGGGCCTGGCGGACAAGGTCGCCAGCTGGTTTGTGCCCGCCGTGATCCTCACTGCCGTACTGGCCTTTATCGTATGGTCCCTTGTGGGTCCCACCCCGCCGATGGGCTTCGGATTGATCGCAGGAGTCAGCGTATTGATCATCGCCTGCCCTTGCGCGCTGGGCCTGGCGACGCCCATGTCGATCATGGTCGGTGTCGGCCGCGGCGCTCAGAACGGCGTGCTGGTTCGAAATGCCGAAGCGCTTGAGCGGATGGAGAAAGTGGACACTGTGGTCGTTGACAAAACAGGCACCCTGACAGAAGGCAGGCCTCAGGTAACCCGGCTGGTTCCCGCTGCGGGGTTCAGCGAGGAAACATTGATGCAATTTGTGGGTGGCCTGGAAAAAGGCAGCGAACACCCGCTGGCCCACGCCATTCTCGAAAAGGCCAGGGCCATGGCCCTGACATTGCCGGATGCCGCAGACTTCGACTCCCCCAACGGCAAAGGCGTAAGCGGGAAAATAGACGGACGTTCAGTACTGGTCGGCAATCGACTGTTGATGGCGTCAGCCGGTGTCAATACCGCTGACTTCGACCCGCGGGCAGACGAGCTGCGCGAAGACGGTGCCACCGTCATTTTTGCCACTGTTGACGGCAAAATTTGCGGTTTGCTTGCGATTGCCGACCCCATCAAGGCGACCACCCAGGCGGCAATTTCTGCCTTGCAGAAAGACGGGGTTCGCGTCGTTATGCTGACCGGCGACAACCGTATCTCAGCCGAAGCGGTTGCCAGAAAGCTGGGGATTGACGAGGTGCACGCGGAGGTACTGCCAGAGGACAAGGGCAGGATCGTGGAGGCACTGCAAAAAGAGGGTCGGACTGTGGCGATGGCAGGCGACGGCGTAAACGATGCCCCGGCCCTGGCCACGGCGGACGTGGGCATTGCCATGGGCACCGGTACCGATGTGGCCATTGAAAGTGCCGGCATCACGCTGCTGCGTGGCGACCTTATGGGGATCGTTGAAGCGCGACGGCTGTCCCTGGCAACGATGCGCAACATACGCCAGAATTTGTTCTTCGCCTTCGTGTATAACTCGGCAGGCATTCCCGTGGCCGCAGGTGTGTTTTATCCGGTGGCGGGTATCCTGCTGTCACCGATCTTCGCGGCAGCGGCAATGTCGCTGTCATCGGTCAGTGTGATTGCGAATGCACTGAGACTGCGGTTCGTCGACCTGTCGGGGAAATAACGCGGCGCCAAACGGTACTCAATCGATTTCGCCGAACAGTTTCTTGTGCAGCTGCGGCGCAAAGATCACCGTCCGCTGGTGATGATCCAGCGCCGCCGGATCCTCTGCCAGCCAGTACACTATATCGGCCACTGCCTCGGGTGCGGTTGGCTTGAAGCGCTGGGCGATCTTGTCGTCAAAACCGTTGGCTTTCATCACCTCTGTGAGCACGAATCCGGGTTCCACGGAAAAAAACCGAACACCACTGTCCCGGTGCTCAACCCGCAGCGCGGGCATCATGCGAATCAACGCGGCCTTCGAGGACGGATATACGAAGCCCCAGCCGCCTTCGTCTGCCGGTGCCGGCGGGTCGCTGAGCGCGGAGCCCGAGACCATGTTGATCACCGCACCACTGCCGCGCTCCAGCATGCCGGGCAGCAGGGCTTTCACCAGCACCAGCGGCGCCAGCACGTTGCCCTGATACACATTGCGCGCCTGCTCAATCTCGACCTCCAGCACCCGCTGCATGTTGCCAGGCCCCTGGTAGCAGGCATTATTGAACAGGACATCGACCCTGGAGAAGTGCTCCAGGGCGCGATCAGCCGCTGCCTGTACCGACGCCAGGTCCAGTATGTCGGAGCGCAGCAGGAGGACCTCTGCGCCGTGGGCGCGCGCCGCTTCGCCGGTCGCTTCCAGTGAGCCCGGGAGGGAGGTGGTCGTCGGCTTCCAGCTCCCGTATTCATGTTGCTCGCCCTCTTGCATGGTGCGAGCCGTCAGCACCAGGTTGTAGCCCCGGCGGGCAAACTCGATCGCCGTGGCAGCACCCATGCCGCGGCTGGCGCCGGTGATAAAAGCCACCTTTTTCATATCCCGTTTTTCCTTTCTGCAGGGCACCTGTGTGCCGCGATTTCAATGAGGTCGATAGCCTTTCGCCGGCTACTCTGATTTGCCACGCTCGCTGCGTCCTCGCGCCAGCACGCTTTCACGCCGCTGGGCGATAACCTGCCCTTTCGCCTGCCTGGCCGATTCGATAGCGATGCGTTCTTCCCAGCGCAGCGCCTCGTCAAGGGGTTTGTTGAAGCCTTGGTCAATCAGCGGCTTGTAACGAGCGAGAACGTCCGGGACGCAGGCACACATGTCCTCGGCCATTTTTCTCGCTCGAGGCAACAACTGGTCGGCCGGAACAACGTGATTGACCAACCCCCACGCATGGGCCTGCTGGGCAAAAACGGGCGTACCGGTGAAGCAAATCTCTTTGGCTCTGGAGAGTCCGATCAACCGTGGTAACTTTTGACTCAGGCCCCAGCCGGGCAAGATACCCACCCGGGCGTGGGTGTCGGCAAACCGCGCGTTTTCGGAGGCGATCAGCACATCGCAGGCAAGTGCCATCTCAAACCCGCCGGTGATCGCATGGCCATTGATCGCGCCGATAATCGGGCCGGTGAACGCGTCCATCGCACGGGCGACCGTGTTGTCCGCCGCCTCCGCGGCATCGCCGTCACCGGCACTCAGCTCCTTCAGGTCAAAGCCTGCGCAGAAAGCGCGGCCTTTACCCGTCAATATGATGACCCTGACAGCCCGGTCGCGAACGCACTCTGCAAACGCCGACACAAAGTCCGCCCTGAGCTCCCGCGACAAAGCGTTCATCGCGTCGGGACGGTTCAGCGTTACAATGGCATAGCCTTCATGCTTTTCGAGCAGGACCGTATTCATTCACTGGTTCCCCTTGCAGTGCGGAGGACTGACCATCAAACGTAATGACTCAAGCAGGGTATCCAGCGCTTCCACGCCAAGCTGTTTCGCATATTGCTCCCACACAACCTGGGTGGAGACATCCAGCTGCGCCAGCAACTGCTCTCCCTGCGGGCTGAAAGCGATCAACTTGGCACGCGAATCGGCCGGATCGACCCTGCGCTTGACCCACCCCAATTCCTCCAGTTCGTGCACGATTTTCATCATCGACTGGGAACGGATACCCACCGCTCCGGCCAGGTCAACACTGCGACTGGGACCGTGAGTCGCAATGTGCCTGAACACCATGCGGTGGCGGCGTCGAATACCAGGAAACCCGTTTCGGGCAAGTTCGGCGTCAAGGCGACGCTGGAAATCTTCCAATGCCAGCAGCAACGCCATGCCCAGTTCATGCTTGTCGTACCCGACCGCCACACAGCACCCTATGTTCAGCTATACTTATTATCAGTTTAGCTGTCTACCTGTGCCAGTCAAGCGCGGCCGCAGTGCCCTGAATGAACTGCGGCACGTCCGCCCTATACACATGGCGCTTGCTTCCCCTCAACCCTCGCTTGTAATCTGGTATGCCGCCTTCCCTGTTGCGGCCTTGCCCGGAGATCCCATGCGATGACAAACAAACCAGGCGTTTGGTTCGGCGCCCTGCTACTGGCGCTGGGTGTTGCCGCGGCCGGCTGGACTGTCGGTGACGGTTTGCAGCGCTTCAAGCTGGCAGACCGTTCAGTCACCATCAAGGGGCTGGCGGAGGCGGATGTGGAGAGCGACTTCGCAGCCTGGAATCTCACCTTTCGCCGCGCCGGCAACGCCTTCGCTGACGTCCAGCAGGCGCTTGCCGAAGACCGGTCGCGGGTTATGCGCTTCCTGGAAACCGCCGGCTTCACTGCCGAGGAACTGGAGATCAGGCCATTGCAGGTGCAGGACGCCTATTCCCGGGAGTACGGTGCGAGCAACCAGCCCCTGCGCTATACCGGCAGCGGCCTGATCATTGTCCAGTCAGACCGGGTGGCGCTGGTGGAAGCCACGGCGCTGGCGATAGACCCGCTGATCGAAGCCGGTGTTGAAATCGAAGGCGGCAGCGGCCCGCGCTACCAACTGCGCGGATTCAACGAAATCAAACCGGCGCTGTTGGCGGAGGCCACACGCAACGCGCGGGAACAGGCAGAAAAATTTGCGGCCGAGGCCGGGGCCCGGGTCGGTGCGTTGCGCACGGCCAATCAGGGCGTCATCCGCATCACTGGCAGCGATGGCAATGACTGGGACGATGGCAGTTCCCGGGTAAAACGCCTGCGGGTGGTGAGCACCTTCGAGTACACGCTGGAGTAAGGCGTCGCCCCACCGCGGTGCACGGTGCCGCCCAGCCGTCAGGGCGAGGAGACGCCCTCCGGCGCAGCCACCACCGTAAAGGTATCTGTCGCTAATACCTGATGCTGCAAACCCGTAACGTAGCGCGCACTGTAGACGCCGGGCGCCTCGAACGGATACTGTCTGACGCTGCCCGTTCCCTCAGTTTCGCCCGTCGGCACGATAAACCCATACCGGGCACCCCAACCCCACATCTTTTCATCGGGCACATCCACCGGGGCTATCACCACGCGGTCACCACGGTACCCGGGGCCAGACCAGGCGATGTCGAAACTGTCACCCATCACCACCTGCTCTGGCGCCCGCACTGCTGCATCGGCACGTGTAATGGTGATGGGCTGTCTGGCGAGCACGGCATTCCCAGGGCTGAGGAAGTAGACCAACTCGTAGTCTCCCGCGATGTTGGGCGCTTGCAGTTGCAGCTTCCCATCCCCGGCACCCGCACGACCCAGCGTGACTCTGGCATCGGGGTTAGCCCGGGTCGCGCCCGGCGCTGCAATGGAGATGTAGTCGTCTTCCCAGTCCGGCGGGAGCGTGACCGACACCGGGACACTGGATCCTCCGACTGCGGTCGCAGGCCCCGCAATGCCCGCCACAACCGGCACTACACTGACAGGTGTCGTTGCCTGCACCGCGTGTTGCATGCCTGGGTACAGGGTATAGCCATTCGCCAATACATAGCGGACCTCGTATTCCCCCGGCTGCGGCGGCGCAGTAAGCTCTGCGCTGCCGTCCTCCCGCAACGGGCTGGTATATCCCCGCGCAAAGGCCGCCGCGCTGCCCGCCTCGACAATGGTGACAAAGTCACCGGGGGTGGCCTCCCCGGCCCACGCGACCGAGAACACCGAACTGACCGGGACCTCAGCCGGCGCCGACACGGTAAAGCCGCCATCCGTCACACGTAACGCATTGCGGGCGAGGATAAGGCGCGGTTGATCAAGCACGTAGCGCACTTCATAAACACCCTCTGTGGACGGGGCAGCAAGCGAGGCCGTGAGTGGCTGGCTGGCGTCGGACACGCCAGCCTTCGTGCGCGTGGGCATTGCGGCGAAGAAATAGATCGGCTCTCGTGGACCGTCTTCGGGGCTGGCGACGTGGAGATACGCACCCAACTCATCAGGGCCCGACCAGGTGACATCGAACGGGACACCCTCACGGGTCACCGCCGGGGTCTGGAGACTGACCTTGAAACCGAGGTCCACGGGCACGGTAATCACTTTCGGCTGCTGGGCTTCGACGGTGAATTGCAAGCGCCCGGTTTTCACCTCGCGGCCATCCTGCCAACCCCGCCAACGCGCCTCGGCGACATACTCGCCGGGCAGGACCTCGGTCATCGCGCTGCCGGTATCGGTGGCGGAAAAAACCGTCTCGCCGCCCGCAAGGGCTGTGACCGTCCACTCAAGCTGCGATTGGATCAGAGGCCCACCGGGCAGTACGGTGGCTTTCATCGCCAGGGTCGACGGCACCGCGTCGCCCTCAACATCCCCGGCGGCCGGTCCCGCTTCCGCCAGGGTACGCAGCGCTGATGCAAGCTCACTGGCACTGGCTGCGGCCACAAAGGTGCCGCCGGTTTCATCCGCCATGCACTGCAAACCCGCGCGCTCTTCCACGGTGACGTCAAAGCCCACCACATGCACGGTAAAATCAAGACCGTTCTGTTCCAGCATTCTGGCCAGTGCACAGGGATCCGCATCGCAGGTTTCCAGTCCATCGGACACCACGATAACGGAGGCCGCCCGCTTGCGGTAATCCAGCGTCAGCGCGGCGTGTTCCACCGACTTCGCCAATGGCGTTTTTCCGTGGGGTGTAAGTTCCCGAAGAGCGGCGACCATGTCGGCCCGCTCTGCTCCAACACCCGCAAGCGTCTCGATGTCACTGCAGTCGCCCTCGCGGCGATGACCATAGGCGACCAGCCCCAGACGCTGCTCCGGCGGCAGCCCGAGGACGAGGCCCTCGACCACGTCCTTGGCAATCACGATCTTGTTGAGCCCATCGATCTGCCCCCACATGGAGCCAGAGGCATCCAGCACCAAAATGGCATCGTTGGGGGATGATGCGCTAGCCGGCAAGACCGATAAAAATAGCATGGCGGCCAGGACGGCGCCGGGCACTGAGAGTCTGGACAGGTTCATTGCTGCACCCCACACACTGGATTCAGGCGATCGGCATGTCACACCCGCGCTGTTGCCACAGACACGGCATCGACGCAGCGACACGTCCCAAGCATAGTGCAGAGTTGAGGATACAGCGAGTGACTGCGCCGCAAACGGACAGGCGCGGGGGTGTAGAAAGAAAAACCCGAAGGGGCTGCGTTTGCGCCCCTTCGGGTGTCGGGCGTGGAACCGCGAGAGGCTCCCTCAATCCTGGATCACGATCTCCACCCGCCGATTTCTCTGGCGACCCTCAGGCGTCGCGTTGTCAGCCACAGGCCGCGACAGGCCGAAACCTTCAGTGCTGATGCGCTCCGGGCTGAGACCGGCATTCACCAGGGCCTGGCGCACCGACAGGGCACGACGCTCAGACAAGCCCTGGTTGAAGTCCGCACTGCCGGTGCTGTCAGTGAACCCCTCGATCAACACCGTTTTCTCCGGGTATTCCTCGAGGAAGTTGGCCAGCCGCTGAATGGTAGTCGCGGCGCCGGGCTGCAGCTCCGCCTTGCCGGTGGCGAACAGCACGTCACCCAGGGTCATCACCATGCCGCGTTCCGTCTTTACCGCCTGCAGCGCAAGCAGCTCACGGCGCAGGGACTCGGCGTCCGCCTGGGTACGTTGCAGTTCGGCCTCCCGTGCCTCCAGTTGCGCCTCACGCGCCGACAGCAGAATCTGGTCCTTGGTCTTGCCCAGCGTTTTCAGCTGTTCGCTGGCTGCCTTGCGATCTGCGATGGCCACCGCGGTATCGGTCCGCACCTTGGCGACGTAGGCCAGGGAGCTCATATCCTCTTCGGAGGTCGCGACCGCCGCAGACTCCAGCGCCTTGTTGGCCCGTTGCAGTTCCGGAGCGGCGTAACGCAGTACCGTCTCGCTCTGTTTGGCGGCGTTGTAGCTCGCTTCCGCATCCAACAACGCCTGGTTCTTCTGCAGGCTACCGCAGGCCGACAATACGGCCACAGACGCCACCAGCACACCCACTTTGATCCCGGTTGAAAGTTTCATAAACGCTCCTGCTATCCTGTATGACGCGCTCAGTTACGCTGGCCGCGTTCGATTTCGCTGCGCAATGCCTCAATGCTGGCCTCCAACTCACGCAGAGCGGTCTCTACGCGGGTCTTGCTGGCAAAGGCCTGGGCATACTCCGCATCCGCTGCCGCCTCGTCGGACAGTCGCCTGGCTTCTGCGTAGTCCTTCTGGTCCATGGCGCGCTGCGCTCGCCGCAGCTTCTCCTTGGCGCGGTCCATTGCGACCGGCGCATGCAGCGCCGCCTCGTTGTTCTCGGCGCTGGTCAGGGCCGTGCTGGCGCTGGCCATCTCGGCCTCGGGGCGCGGCGTGCTGCTGCAGCCCTGCACCAGGACCAGTACACTGCCGGCGAAGACGGCCGCGGTAATCCGCCGCCATTGGGGTTGGAGTACATTCATTGTCGCTACGCTCCTTATCGGGTAACTGCGCGTTGCCCGTCTATGAAATACATTGGGGCTCAAACGCGCGGATCATGCGCCTCGCGGTACAACTAAACAAGCGGCATGCAGGCCGCAGAAACGGTAATATTGCGGCCTGGCATCGAAGGCCCCACCCTCACCCCACCACGGAGAGATCGCCCATGCATCGCTTGCTTGCCACAACGCTGATTGCCGTCATCACCTGCCTGGCGACAGCGGCCCAGACCGCCGACAGCAGCGGGCTTGCGCCCACCTCCGGCAGCAGCGTGCTGGAGGGTTTCACCTTTGATGACGGCTCGGTACTCGATCTGCGCCAGCACTACTACACCCTCGGTACGCCCCGACGCGGCGCCGACGGACGCGTTGAAAATGCGGTGCTGATCATGCACGGTACGACGGGCAGCGGTGACGGCTTTCTGCGCGATAACTTTGCCGGCGTGCTGTTCGGTAAAGGACAGTTGCTGGACGCAGATCGCTACTACCTCATCCTGCCCGATGCAATCGGCCACGGGCACTCCAGCAAGCCCAGCGACGGGCTCCGGGCCGGCTTCCCCAAATACACGTATGACGACATGGTGCGGGCACAGTACAGACTGCTGACCGAGCACCTGGATGTCGACCACCTGCGGCTGGTGACCGGCACCTCAATGGGCGGCATGATGAGCTGGGTATGGGGCTACACCTATCCCGATTTCATGGATGCCCTGATGCCGCTGGCCAGCCTGCCGGTGGAGATCGCCGGCCGCAACCGCATGACACGCAAAATGATCATCGACGCCGTGCTGGACGACCCGGCCTGGAACGGCGGTGATTACACAGAGCAGCCGCCTGGCCTGAAGGAGGCGATGTACGGCCTGCTGTTCATGGTCTCCAGTCCCCTGCAATACCAGTTACAGGCACCAACCCGCGAATCCGCTGAGGCCATGATGGATTCACTGGTGGAGCGCTACCGCTCAGCCCTTGATGCCAATGACCTCGTTTACGCCTTCGACGCCTCGCGATTCTACAACCCGGCACCGCACCTGGCGTCCATTCGTGCACCCCTGCTGGCCATCAACTCGGCGGACGACCAGGTCAACCCGCCCGAGCTCGGCATTCTTGAACGGGAAACGGCGCGTATTCCGGGGGCTCGTGCCGTTGTGTTACCGATTACCGAAATGACGCGTGGCCACAGTACCCATTCGCAGCCCACTGTGTGGGGGCCGTATCTGGCGCAGCTACTCGCCGCCACCCGGCACGAACCCGCGTCCGAAGGATCACCGCCCGGCGTGTTGCTGGACACAGCTGACCCGGCCTGGACCCAGCGCGCACCGGAGCGTTTCAAGGCGCGTTTCCTCACCACCGAAGGCGCATTCACCCTGGAGGTGCACCGCGACTGGGCTCCCCGGGGCGCCGACCGCTTTTACCAGCTCGTGCAGCAGGGTTTCTATGATGGCGTACACATCAATCGCGTGATGCCCGGCTATATCGCGCAGTTCGGACTGAGCCCTTTCCCTGCAGTCACGGCGGCGTGGAAGGGCAACACACTGTTGGACGACCCGGTGCAGGTCAGTAACTCCCCGGGGCGCGTGGCCTTCGCCATGACCGGCCCCGACACCCGCTCGACACAGGTGTACATCAACCTGGGAGACAACACGCAGCTGGATACCGAGGGCTTCGCGCCGTTTGGCGAAGTCGTTGAGGGAATGGAGGTGGTGGAACGCCTGTATCCGCTGTACGGTAATGAAGCCGGGGGCGGTATGCGACACGGTCGCCAGGGCCCCATCGAGCAGGGCGGCGCTGACTACGTGTTCACCCACTACCCCTTGCTCGACTTCATCGTCGCAGCAGAGGTGCTCGGCGATTGACGCGCAGCCGCTCTAGGCCGCGGGCTGCTCCCCGGCCAGCACACAGTCACGCAGGGTGCGCTCTCCCAACTGGGCGCTGACCGCATCGTCAATGCCCTGCAACAGCGAATCCACCGGCTCTGCGGAAACCACGCGGCGCTCCATGAGCGCCTGTTCCTCATTGGGACTGCGGATACTGCGCAGCAACAGTGCGACGGTCATGGTGGACGGGTCGCGTGCCACCAGGTACTCGGGGGGCTCACTGCTGGTTTCCACCAGCAGGTCACGGCTGGCCAGCAATTCCACCGCCTCGGCAACGCGGTCAGGGGGCGCCTGCAGCGCATCAGACAGCGCATCCACCGTCATCGGCGGCGCCTTGCCGATGAAGGCCCGGGCGATCTGGTAGATCACCAGCAGGGTGAGCTGTTCGCGAAAACGGCCACTCAGCGCAACCCGCTGGTCAGAAAGCCGGATGCGCTCAGGATACTGGTGATAGAACGCCACCTGCGCACCGATCAAAAGGATCAGCCAGCTGACATACAGCCAGATCATGAACATGATCAGAATCGCAAACCCGGAGTAGATAGCCGCATACTTGGTGGAGCCAGCGGCAAACTCGGCGAACACCAACCCTGAGCCCTGCCACAGGCTGCCGCCAACAACGCCCCCCACGAATGCCGACGCAAAGTTCACCCGCGTGTTGGGCACAAACACGTAGGCGAAGGTGAAAGCGAATATCACCAGCAACAATGGCAGCAGGCGCGAGGCCAGCACCAGGAGGCTACCAAAGGGTTCGATATCCATGACCGACTGCATAACACTGCTGTTCATCATGGAGGCGGTCAGCCCCATGGCGGAAAACACCAGCACGGGGCCCACCATGATCACGCTGAGGTAATCACTGAAGCGTCGGGATATGGGCCGGGAAGACTTGGCACGCCACACATAGTTGAAAGACACTTCGACTTTCTGGATCAGCGATACCACCGTGTAGAGCAACAGCGCGAGGCCCAGCGATCCGAGTACGCCAACCTTCATGTTCTCGACAAAATCCAGCAGGTTGAGCACGATTTCATGCCCCTGCTCGCCCAGGGGTGCCACCAGGTTGTACAGCAGCGGCTCTATCTGGTTGTGTACTCCAAAAGCCTTGAGGACCGAGAAACTCACCGCAAGCAGCGGGACCATGGACAGCAGGGTGGTGTACACCAGGCTCATGGCACGCAGCGTGAGCTGACCCTGGGATATTTCCCGCACCAGCACAAACACAAACCGTATCGCCTTGTAGGACCAGCGTTGCAGGCTGGAGAGCTGCTCGAGGTCCACTCGCCAGAGTTCGTTCAGCAGAAAGCCCCTGATGGTGCCGTAAATACCTGCCGGGCTTTGCATGGTGTCTCCTTTTACCTGCGCGCGTTCCGCCCTCCATCATAGCGCAGATTGAAAACCCGGGGGCATGGGCCAGCCGTGTGATTTCGGCTATTCTGTGGCACGGCCGCTAGCTGCCGCCCAACCTCAAGGAGACTGCACATGATTGGATACATCACCATCGGCGTGAACGACATGGCCAAGGCCAAGGCCTTCTACAGCGAACTGCTGGCTGACCTGGGGGCCAAGATAACCATCGACATGGACCGCATCGCGTTTTTCGGTACCGGCATGGACCAGCCCATGCTCGCCGTCTGTGTACCCTACAATGGCGATGCTCCCAATCCGGGCAACGGCAACATGTTCGCGATCACTGGCGGTACCAAGGAGAATGTCGACAAGCTTTACCACAAGGCCATCGCGCTGGGCGCCACCTGCGATGGCGAACCCGGGCAGCGCATTCCGGACATGTTTTACGGTGCCTATGTGCGCGACCCCGATGGCAACAAAATCGCATTTTACGTGTTCGGCTGATCGGATGCAGGCAGCGGGCTGCATACCCCAAACAAGGTATGCAACCGCGGCCCGCTCAGCCGTACTCTCTCCGCCCGCAATAACCGTACAGAAAAAGAGGTAAACTCTATGCACGCACGCAAGCCCATCACACTTTTCGTCGCCGCCTGCCTGGGCGCCGGCAGCGTCAACCTCATGGCACAGGGCCTTGAGGAAGTGGTCGTCACCGCGCAAAAGCGCGAACAGACCCTGCAGGATGCACCGATCTCGATTGCGGCCTTCAATGCTGACCAGCTGGAGCAGAAAGGCGTCAACACCATCGACGACCTCGGCACCTCGGTACCCAACGTCAAGATCACCCGCTCACCGTCCAACACCTCCGCCGCCACCATCGCAATCCGCGGCTCTGCCACGATCAACCCGGCGATCACCTGGGAACCGACCGTCGGCATCTACCTGGATGGCGTCTTCATTGGCAAAAACGTCGGCGGCATTTTTGATATCGCCGAGCTGGAGCGCGTGGAAATGCTGCGTGGCCCGCAGGGCACGCTGTACGGCAAGAACACGGTTGGCGGCGCCGTCAACCTGATAACGAGCAAGCCCAGCGGCGAATTCAGCGGCAAGCTGCGCGCCGGTGTCGGCAACTATTCACTGAGCACGATCTACGGCAGCCTGGACCTTCCAGCCTTCGATCTCGGCGGTGCCGGACAAGTCATGGCGAAAGTGACCGGTTCATACCGCGAGCGTGACGGTCTGTACGACAACGTCAACGACCCCTTTGGCAACCCGCTGGCAAATCCGGTGTTGATCAATGAGTTCAACAATATCGACAACACCGTCGGGCGCTACGATATTCTCTGGGAAGCCTCGGATCGCTTCGACCTGCGCTACACCTGGGATTACAGCGACCTGGACCTGGCACCGTCCAAAAACCAGCTCACCTATCTGGACCCCAACGACGTGGCCGGGGTGAACGCGCTGCTGGCACCCTATGTCACGGGCGAGAACGAAAACCGCGACAGCGTGAGCCTGGACCAGGCCAAATTCGAACGCTCCAAATCCATCTCACAGTCGCTGTTTGCTGACTATGATGCGGGCAGCTGGGGTGCCTTGGGCGACGTCACGCTGCGCTACATCGGCAACGACCGCTCACTCGACTGGGATGACGATATCGATATCGACGGCTCTCCGGTCAACCTGTTCACCTCTGCGCGCTTTATCGACTACGAACAGACCTCGCATGAAGTGCAGATGATCGGCAGCACTGAACGCACCAACTACGTGTTCGGCGTGTACTACTTCGAAGAGCAGGCGGACGTCTACAACCCGATCAGCTTCTTCGGTGCCTTCGGCGCACCGGTGTCGCAAAACCGTTACGGCTTCGACAACGACTCCGTGGCCGTATTCGGCCAGGTTGAATGGCGCCCCGCCGCGGACATCTTCCAGGATCGCCTGACCCTGACCCTGGGTGCACGCTGGACAGAAGAGACCAAGGATACCTACATCGACCACCCCAACGACGTCGATGCGCAGGGTAACCCGGCGCCCTTTTCCGGCCGTGCCAAGAAGACCTTCAACAACGTATCACCGACTTTTGTTGCCGCCTGGGATGCCAGCGACAACGTGAATATCTACGGCAAGATCGCCAACGGCTGGAAGGCCGGCGGCTTCAACGGCGAAGCGCCCTTTGAGGCCGCGTTCACCACGCCCTACGATGCGGAGGAGATCCTCTCCTACGAGGTCGGTATCAAGTCCCGCTGGAAAGACAACCGGCTGCAGGTCAATGGTGCCTACTTCTACAATGACTCGACCGACATGCAGATGTCGATCTTCGTCGCGGGCAGCAGCGCTGCGTCCATCGTCCAGAACGCCGGTGAAGCCACCATCCAGGGCTTCGAGGTGGAACTGGTTGCACTCCCCATCCCGCAGCTGGAACTGGCGGCGAGCTATGGGTATCTGGACACTACCTACAACGAGTTCATCGAAAACGGTGTGGACGTAAAGGACCAGAAGGACTTCCCCTACGCACCCCGCAACAGCGCGAGCCTGTCAGCGGAGTACAGCATTGCCGCCGGCAACTGGGGTAACCTGACGGCCCGCCTCGATTACGAGTTTGTGGATCGCCACGTGCCCTACATCGAGCCGAGCCAGAATGCGACCTCCGAAGTGCGACCCTATGGCCTGGTGAACGGTCGCCTGACCCTCGCCAATGTGCCTGTCGGTGACGGCCAGTCACTGAAGTTTGCCCTCTGGGGTAAAAACCTGGCCGACAAGGAATACCGGATCAACACCATTCCGTTCGGCATCTGGACCGCCAGCTACTACGGTGACCCGCGCACCTACGGCGTGGAAGCCACCTACGAGTTCTGACACGCAGCCGCAGCAATGGCGCCTTCGGGCGCCATTGTTTTTTGTAGCGAACGGGACGCAACCACTGCAGAAGGAGGCGCACATGACGCCAGACATGGAACAACAGTTGCAGGCGCTGCTCGACAAGCAGGCCATCATGGAGTTGATCAACGCCTACTGCAACGCGGCAGATCGACACGATAACGAGAAATTCCGCTCCCTCTACCACGAAGACGCGATTGATGACCACGGCTCCTTCTTCAAGGGCCTCGCAATGGATTTCATCGATAAACTGCCGGATATCCAGGCCAATATGGAAATCCTGCACCACAACGTCACCACGGTAAACATCAAGCTGGACGGTGACCGCGCGGAGGGCGAGGTCTACATTCTGGCTTTCCACAAGATCAGCACTGAAGAGGGGCCGCTGGACCTGCTGATTGGCGGGCGTTACTTTGACAAGTACGAAAAGCGCAACGGGGAGTGGAAATTCACCTACCGCGCGGTGGACGCCGATTGGGCCCACCTGCATCAGCCTTCGCTGGTCAACCTGAAGAACCCGATTATCGACGGCGCACACATCGGTCGCCCGGGGCCGGAAGACCCCTCCTACTCGATTTTCGACCTGCTGCAATGGGGGCAGCGCTAGTCACCGCCCCTGTAAACCGGACAAGGATACCCATGAGCAAAGCTGAAAAACTGAAGAATGCCAACGCCCACTTGCCACCCTGCCTGCAGGTCCTGCACGGGGCGTTGCTGGACTTCGATGACACCGCGGGTACGGCGGAGATGCAGTTCGACGTCAGCGAGCAGTTCTGCCACTCGGTCAATGTGGTGCAGGGCGGCAACGTCACCGTCATGCTGGACGCTGCCATGTCGCACGCACTGTTCATGCAGCAGGCCGATGTGGCGGCCATCCCCACGCTGGAACTCAAGGTCAGTTTTCTGGAGCCCACCCTCGCCGGACGCATTGTTGCCCGCGGCAAAGTGGTCAAGTGCGGCAAGAGCATCGCCTTCCTCGAGGGCTCCCTGATCAACCCCGCGGGCCAACTGGCTGCCGTGGCCTCCGCCACCGCCAAAGTCGTGCGCAAGAAAGAGGATTAACCATGTTGCCCTGCCGCTCGCTCGCCCTGCGCTCTCTGGGATTCGCCACCGCCCTCGCCGCTTGCCTGCCGGTTTCCGCCGAAGAGCACAGGGAGTGGCGCAGCTATGGCGGCGACGCAGGCAACACGCATTACTCCAGCCTTGCACAGATTGATCGCGACAATGTCAGCGACCTGACCCTGGCCTGGCGCTACGCGAGTGCGGCCGGTCAGCCGCTGCCCCACAGCTCCGAGCTGCAGGTTAACCCGATTGTCGTGGATGGCGTGCTCTATGGGCGCAACCCGCTGTACAACGTGTTTGCCCTGGACGCCGCCACGGGGCGTGAACTGTGGACCTTTGCACCGGATCAGGCGCATGTGGGCATGTCGAACATGCGCGGCGTCACCTACTGGCAGGACGGCGATGACCGCCGCATCCTGTTCACCACGGGCCACTTCCTGATGGCCCTGGATGCCGACAGCGGCAAGCTGATCCGTGGCTTTGGCAATCAGGGCCGGGTGGACCTGCGGGAAGGCCTGGGCCGCGCGCCAGACCAGGTCAGCATCAACGCCCCCTCCCCCGGAGTGATCTTCGACAACCTGATCATCATGGGCTCTGCGGTGACCGAAACCGCGGGCTCTGCACCGGGTGATATCCGCGCCTACGACGTGCGCAGCGGCAAACTGGCGTGGACCTTCCGCACCATCCCCGCTGCCGGTGAATTCGGCGCCGAAACCTGGCCCGCGGGCGCTCGCGAGACCGCCGGGGGTGCCAATGCCTGGGCGGGCATGAGCGTGGACCACGCGCGCGGCGTCGTCTACGTCCCCACCGGCTCCCCGGCTCCGGACTTCGACGGCTCAGGCAGGCCCGGAGACAACCTGTTCGGCAATACCTTGCTGGCGCTTGATGCCCGCAGCGGCAAACGCCTGTGGCACTTCCAAACTGTGCACCACGACCTCTGGGATCGCGACCTGAGCTCGGCGCCGACCCTGGCGACCGTTACCAGCAATGGCGAACAGCGGGATCTGGTGGCCCAGGCATCCAAGGAGGGTGTGGTGTACCTGTTCGACCGCGACAGCGGCGAGCCGGTGTTCCCGATAGAAGAGATCCGGGTACCCCCCTCTGACATACCCGGCGTCTACAGCTCCCCCACACAGCCCCGGGTCACCCTGCCGGAACCCTTTGCCCGCCAACACATGACAGCTGACGATCTCACCGATCTGTCACCCGAGGCGAATGCGGCCGCGCGCAAGGTGTGGGAAGAAGCGCACGAGCTGGCCTATCTGCGCCCCGCCGGCCTGCGCAAAACCATCCTGTTGCCGGGATTTTACGGTGGCGCCAACTGGGGCGGTGGTGCCTTCGACCCGGAAACCAACCTGTATTACATCAACGCGACCAACGCGCCCAACATTCTGCAGATGGAGCCAGTGCAGGTCACACGGGGTTCTACGATGGGAGTCGGGGAATTCCTGTTCCGTCAGCAGTGTGCCGGCTGTCACGGCGTCGATCTCGAAGGGTTCTATCCCTATGCGCCCGCACTTACCGGGGTTGAACAGCGTATCTCCCGCCGCGAGGCACTGGAGGTGGTCACCGGCGGCAAAGGGCGCATGATGCCCTTTGGGCACCTGTCCCGACACGAACGTGATGCCGTGGTGGATTATCTGTTTGCTTACAGCGCGGGCGAGCTGGGCACTGGAAGCGAGGATGAGGACGCCGAGAAGGAAACGGTATACGTGTTCGCCGGCTACCGCGATTTTGTCGACGCCGAGTACTACCCTGCGATCAAACCGCCGTGGGGTACGCTGACCGCCATCGACTTCGTGAGCGGCAAGATCCGCTGGCAGATTCCGCTGGGCGAATACGCCGCCCTCACCGCGCGCGGCATTGCCCCCACCGGTACCCGTAACTTCGGCGGACCGGTGGTCACCGCCGGCGGTTTGCTGATCATTGCCGCCACCGCCGACGAGAAACTGCGCATTTTCGACAAGCAGGACGGCACGCTGCTCTGGGAGTACCAGTTGCCGGCGGGCGGCTACGCCACCCCCGCCACCTACGACATCGATGGTCGACAGTACATTGTGATCACGGCCAGCGGCGGCAAGCTGGGCACCCCTACCGGGGATCAGTACCTCGCCTTCGCCCTGCCTGAGCCCGCAACAGACTAGGGGCAGGCCACCCTGCGGTTGTGTTGAGTGGACGTGGATGCGAGTATCGCCCTTCGTCCGCGCGGAGAGCAGCCCATGACCGTCATTGAGGAATTTCAGGTACATCGCGACAACGTGCGCGAAACGCGCACTCAGCGGCACACTTGCGCGGCACTGGACAACGGCCAGCTGTTGGTGCGGATAGACGAGTTCGCACTGACCTCCAACAACGTCAGCTACGCCGTTGCCGGCGATATGATCGGCTACTGGCAGTACTACCCGGCGCCTGCGCCCTGGGGCATCGTGCCCGCCTGGGGCAGTGGTACCGTCATACAGTCTGCCCATCCCGAAATACCGGAAGGTGTGCGCCTGTGGGGGTTCTTCCCCATGGCCAGCCATACGGTGCTCACCGCAGGACGTGTGCGGCAGGACCAGCTCACTGACGTGGCCGAACACCGCCAGCCACTGCCCGCCCTCTACAACAACTTCCGCCGCACCGCGGCAGAACCGGCCTTACTGCAGGCCATGGAAAGTCAGCGTAGCCTGCTGTTTCCACTGTTCTCGACGGCCTACGTACTCTTCGACTACCTGCAGGACAATGCCTGGTTTGGGGCCACCCAGATCGTGATCGGTTCAGCGTCGTCGAAGACGGCCTACGGGCTGGCCTGGCTGCTGCGCCAGTCGACGGCGGCACCACCTGTGGTGGGGCTCACCTCGCCCGGCAACGTGACATTCACAAGTGCCCTCGGCTGCTATGACAGCGTGCTCACCTACGGCACGGAGGCGCAGCTGAACCCACTACCCAGCGTGTGGGTGGACATGTCCGGCAACACCGGGGTGACCGCCGCGGTGCATGAGAGCCTGAATACCCGGCTGCGGGCCAGTGTGAGCGTGGGACTCACCCACTGGGACGCACCTGCCCGCAAAGGCCCACTCCCCGGGCCCAGGCCCGAGTTTTTCTTTGCGCCGGCGCAGATCGGCAAACGCGAAAAAGAATGGGGGCCGGGCGTGATCATGGAACGTGCGACTCAGGCGAGCGCCGACATCGCGACAGCCACGGCCGAACACACCGTCATAGAACACCGGCACGGCACCGAGGCATTGCGCGATGCGTGGCTGGAGTTGCTGGACAACCGCGCCCCGGCGCAGCGCGGCCTGCTGCTGTCACTGGCTCAACCGTAGACCAGCAGCGCGCTCAGGCGCGCCAGTGGTCGGGCCCCGGGCCGAGCACCGCATAAGAGCCCACGTGGCCCCGGTTGTGCTTGCAGCGATGCTGCAGGCGCCAGCAACCCGCCACCAGCCGCCACTCATCGTGATAATCACCGAGGGTACTGAACGTCTGCCCCTCATGCACCCCGCTACCGAGATGCATATCACTGACATAGGCGCGACTGCTGGCCCGCTCGCCCTGCACCTCTATCAGCACGTTGCCCAGCAGGTGCTGGGTAGGGCCGCAGGCGTCGAGAAAGGAGCGCAGCAGCGTGATGATCGCCTCTACACCACGCAATTCCCCGGTGCCGAGGTCCGCCGTAACCTCCGCTGCGCAGAGCTCACCCAGGGCCTTCCAGTCCCGATTGTCCATGGCCCGGGCAATCGCAACCAGGTTGCGGTAAATGGCGCGCTCGGCGAGCAGTGTGGCCAGTGTCGCTTCGCTCATTGCTGCTCCTTCCGCGGCAGCAACACCGCGCGTATGTTGTCTGCCATCTGCCGTAACGCGTCGCGTCGCGGCATGCCCAGCAACGCGTCAAACATGGCCTGGTTCTGCTCGCCGGCGATATACACGGGGCCGTTATCCAGGTGCTCCAGTGCCAGCTCAGCCACCTCCCGCGGAGTCATCATGCCTTCCAGCGTCGCCGGGTCGATCCCCTGCAGGGCATGTGCCTCGGTATCGGTACTGCCGGGGCAGAGCGCCAGCACATCGATACCCAGTGGTTGCAACTCGCCCCAGAGGGACTCCCCGAGGCTGTTGGTAAATGCCTTGCTCGCCGCGTAGGCCGCCGAAAAGGGAATCCCCATAAAGCCTTCCACTGAGCTGGTGAGGATGATGCCGCCACGACCGCGTTGCAGCAGCACCGGGATAAAGCGCTGTGTGAGGTGCAGCGGTGCAGCGCAGTTGACCTGCAGCAGCGCCGTCATCTGTGCCGGATCGTTGTCCTGGTGCGGCCCCTTGAGGCCGAAACCGGCGTTGCTGACCAGCAGGCCGATATCCATGGCCTCTGCCGCCTTGGCAATGGCCTCTATTGCATCGGGGTGCGCAAGATCGACGCAGCACAGCGCCACCTTGACACCGTGGGCGGACGCCAGCTGCGCTGCCAACGCCTGCAGACGGTCACCGCGCCGCGCTACCAGCAACAGGTCGCAACCGCGTTCAGCCAGACTCTGGGCAAAGGCCTGCCCGATGCCTGATGAGGCGCCCGTCACCAGGGCCGCTGGGCCATAGCGGGTTGTAAAAGCGTTCTCCTTCATTGGGGTTTCTCCCGATAGTCGGTTTCCGCACCCTGCGCCCCGGGTGCCTCCAGCCGCTGTATCTGGTGTCGCAACCAGGCGCTCAGCCAGAAGTTGCCGCTGTCCTGAAGCAGTGCACGATGTGCATCTGCCGACAGCGCCCGGGCCGCCCTGTGGGCGGGGTCAGCCTGCAGCGCAATATCCAGCACATGTAAGGCCTGCACCACCTCACCGGCGGCCAGTTTTGTCGCCGCGCGCGCTACCAATGGTTCTATGCCACCGGCCAGTTCCACAATGTCAGCGGCCACCGCCCCCGCCGGCACCGCATACAGCTCGGTGGTCGAGCGGTGGTGAAACCAGCCCGCGTAATGCTCCCAGATGGCCCGCACGCCCCAGGCAACCTTGCCGTAGCCCTGCCCCACCTCGAGTTCGGGCGGCAGGACAATCTCTGTCATCAGCGTGTGCACGTCCTTCCCCGCGTTCATGCCCTCAACCACGGCGTCATGAACATGGAGAATGGCATCGCGCAATACAGTGAGTTCCTCCTGTATCAACTGCCTGCCCTCTACAGGGCCGTGGTGGCCATACAGAATCAGCTCCGGTTCCAACGCGCGCACGGTCTCCGCGGCCGCGGCACAGACCAGCGCATCGCGGTAGCGGTCTCCGCGGATGGTCACCAGGTTCGGAAAGTGGCCGAAAGGACAACCGAACAGGTTTCCCGTGAGACAGATACGGTGCTGGGGGAGCCAGACGACGAGTGAGTCATTGGTCTCGGCACCGGGAACGGCAATCAATTCAACCTCGAGGCCACCGTGCTCGAAACGGTGGCGCTCCTGAAACAACAGGTCGGGTACCGGTCGCGCCTGCGCGGGAAAATCGGTATAGCCCTGTGACGCATAGTAGGCGAAGGTGTCCCTGAACTTGTCCGCGAAAGCAAAGGCGGACCGGCTGCCCCTGAAGGCATGCAGGCGGGCATCGTAAGCCTGATGCTCGGGATTGCCCGCCTGGGCAATGACCTGCAGACCCGGATACTGCTGGCGCAGCCAGTCCGCGCCCCCCACATGATCCACATGCCCCTGGGTAAAGATCAGGTGGGTCAGCGGATCCTGGGTAAACGCATCGTAGCTCTGCTTGATGACGGGGGCCTCGAATCCCATTCCGGCATTGACCTGAATGTTGCCCGCTGGCGTTTGCAGCAGGTAGCTGTTGGAGAAAGCCTCACACTGCAGGATGAAGGCATTGATGCGGCGCGCTCCGAAGCGTGCGGCATTGGGCTCAACGGGGCGCGACCTGTACAGCGGTTCCCCGCGGCGTCGCAGGGCTGCCTTGTTGTTATCGTCCACGACAGGTTCCTTATTGGCGGCATGGCCCCCGACAGTAGCGCGAGGCGAGGCCGGCGCTCTACTGCGCGCGCCTTATCGCCCGCCACCGGTTCGTCAAACTGTACCAGCGCCTGCCGGTCCTGACGGCGGCGCGCACGTCCCTAGCGCGGCAGGTAAAACTGCTCGTACCAGCGACGCAGCTTGTTGATGGGGCCATCGCCATCGCAGAGGATAGGGTCCGCCCGGTAGACCTTGTCTTTCCAGATCTCAACATCCTGACCGAATGCTGCGTGGGCACCAATGGCGTACTGCGCCGCGAACTCCTCCGGTACCGGCTCGCCGTCCAGCCCGCTGACGATCACGGCACTGCAGAGATCCACTTCTTCACGGTTGACCGGGGTGTGGTAGTTGACCCACCAGCTGCGATAGTCGACCCCACCGCCCCGCGACTCCGTGTAGTAATACATGATCGAGGGGCCATGGTAGGTGGCATCGCCCCAGGCATCTGCGGGGTTCGCGATGCTCTGCGCGCGCATGGCCTGCATATCGAAAGGCAGCCCGGGCGGGATAACCCCGCGCGCCGCCGCGCTCTGCTGCACCCGCGAAACCTGGGTGACCGTGCGCTCGCCGAAGCGGTTCTCGAAAGACCGCACCTCGCCGCCGTGAACGTGGGGAAAGTGCGCAATATCGACGATATTCTCGATGACATCACAGGGCTGCGCGCGAATCCGTGAGCGATGGAAACGCCAGTCGCCCCAGCCACCTTCGCCATCGCCCCACTCGTCGATGCCGGGCAGGTAATCCTCCGGCGCACCCGCCTCCGGGTCATGCCACACCGCGATAAAGCCATTGCGCTCCAGCACCGGCCAGCCACGCAGCGCATTCCGTGCGCGATCGGGTATACGACTGGCATAGGGAATGTCGATGCACTCTCCGTCGCCGGCGAAGGTCCAGCCGTGGAAGGGGCAGGCCAGCGCATCGCCGATGATCCGCCCGCCATCGCTCGCCAGGTGCGCGCCCAGGTGCGGGCAGTGTGCGTCGAGCACCGAGGCCTTGCCGGACTCGCCGCGAAACAGCACCAGATCAACACCAAAATAATGCAGCCGCTGCACGGTGGCCGGCGGTAATTCACTGGAAAACGCGACAATATGCCAGCCACGGGCGAAGCGGCCGGGCTCGAGAAACGCGTAACGGTAATCACTCATTGGCCGACTCCTCGTCGTTCAGCGCATGTAGTGCTGCAAGGTAGGCAAAGGTCATGGCAGACCCGATTGTGGCCCCCGCTCCCGGATAGGTGTCCCCCATCACGGCAGCGCTGGTATTCCCCGCGGCATAGAGTCCCGGTATGGCCTCGCCCGATTCCTTCAGTACCCGCCCATGCTCGTCACACAGCAATCCACCCTTGGTGTCCAGATCACCGGCTTCACAGCGCAGCGCATAGTAGGGGGCCGTATCCAGCGGGCCGAGACAGGGGTTGGGCTGCACCTTCGGATCCGCGTAATAGCGGTCGTGCTCTGAGTCACCGCGTCCGTAGTCCGGGTCTCGCCCTTCCCGGGCGTGCCGATTGAACCGCTCGACGGTGGCCTTGAGGCCCGCTGCGTCAATGTCCAGCGCCGCAGCAAGCTCGTCCAGCGACTCCGCCCGGGTCAGCAGGCCGGAACTGAACAACGCCTTGGGAAGCTGCCCATCACCGACCATTTTCCCAGGCTTGATATGGCCGACAGGGTACTGTTGGCGATAACGGGCGTCGAACACCAGATAGCAGGGAATGGCGCCCTCTCCACGTGCTTCAGAGGCGTACTGGTCCTTCACCACATCCTCATAGGGTTGCGCTTCGTTGGTGAAGCGCAGGCCTTTACGGTTCACCATGATGGACCCCGGGTAGGCCTTGCCGGCGATCAGGGCAAGCACGCGCCCGTCGGGCATCCTGTAGGTCGGCGACCACCAGGCGCTTCTCATAAAACCCAGCGCCGCCCCCAGCGACTGCCCCATACGGATGCCATCGCCGGTTGCACCCGGCGCGGCGGCGGTCCAATCGGCGCCGATCGGCGCCTGCTGGAAGGCCTGTCGCATCGCAGCGTTGTGCGAAAAGCCTCCCATCGCCAGCAACACACCGCGGCGCGCCCGAATGCGCTGCTCCACGCCCTCCCGGACCACCACCGCACCGGTGACCCGGCCATCTTCCAGCAACAGCTCGCCCAGTGGCGCATTCAGCCACAGGGGGATATCCCGATCCATCAGCGAGCGTCGCAAGCGGGCCACCAGCCCCGCGCCCAGTGTTACCCGTTGGTCGGGCTTTCCGCGCAGGCGTGCCGAGAGATCCAGCCAGTAACGCGCATACAGGCGCACACCGAGCCACATCGCCGCGAGCCCCATGTCACCCAACTTGCGCCCCTCGGGCACGGTGATATTACAGCGCAGCAGCGAGTCATAGTCGTTTCGTATGCGCTCGGCCTCGGGGCCAAGCTCGCGCAATGAGAAGGCACCCGGGTCCATGGAGCGGCCCCCGGATTTATAGCCCGGCTGGGTGGGGTAGTAATCCATGTACTCCGGCAGCGGCGTGAACTCGACGCGGCTGTGGCGCATCATGAAGTCCAGCATGTCGCCTGCGCGCGTCGCAAACGCCCGCAACCGGGGCGGACTGACACTGTCGCCGATGAGCGCCTGCAGATACCGCCAGCCCTCCTCCGCACTGTCATCAATGCCCAGCTCAGCCTGGCGATGATTGCCCGGCAGCCATGCGACGCCACCCGACTTACAGGTTGTGCCGCCGTAGCGCGGCTCTTTTTCCACAACCAGAACACGACCACCCAGCTGGTGTGCCACGATGGCGCCCGTCATCCCCGCAGCACCACTGCCAGCCACCAGCCAGTCCACTTCCTGATCGTATTGCAATGCCGACCTCGCTTTTTGTCGTATGGGAAGTAGTCTGGAGAATACGGGGCTGAACCGCCCCTAGAAACTCGCAGGGCGGTAAAGTGCAGAGTGGTATGAATGACTGAACGTCAGTCGCGAGTAGTGGATTTTCGGCCAGCGATCACGGGAGGCTGGCCAACCAGTCGTCTACAAGCGCCAGAGCACGCGCATAATCGTAGGCCGTCAATGCGCGCTGCAGACTGCGGAACCGCTCCGGGGCCGCGGCTCGCAGGGCCGGGGCCGCCGCATTCAACAGGGGACGCGCGGCGGCATCGTCCTCGGCCAGCAGTGCGCGCAGCCGGTTCAATGCGCCGACGGCGTCACCTCCTGCCTGATGGCCGCTATCACCCGTACCCGTTGGGGCCGCTGGCGCCGGCACCTTCTCCAGCGCCGCCAGCAGCGGCAGCAGCAGGCGCGCGACATCCTGCAGCAACGCCTCCAACTGGGCGGTATCCGGCGCAGCCGTGCGGCAGGCCTGCTCCAGCGCGGCGGCCGCCTGCGACAGCCCCGTCGCCCCCACCGTAGCGGCGAGACCTTTCAGCGAATGTGCACTGCGCTGCGCCAGACGCCAGTCGTCCGCCTGTGCTGCCGTATTGAAGTCGTCGACAAACTGCGCCTGGTCCGTCGCAAATCCGTGCAGGATACGCAGGTACAGGCCGGTATTGCCCTGCAGCCGCTCCAGACCGGCGGCGGCATCAACACCGGGCAGCGCCAACACCTCCTCTGGCAAAGGCACGCCGTGAGCAGAACGGGTCAAGTTGCTGGAAGGCGCCTCCACAGGCTGGGCACCCTCCGCCGGCGTTATCCAGCGCGCCATTGTCGCCAGCATGACAGCCACATCAAGCGGTTTGCCGATGTGGTCATTCATCCCGACCGCTAGCACGCGCTCCCGGTCTCCCGACATGACGTTGGCCGTCATGGCAATAACCGGCAGCGCCTGCGTTGTCGGGTTGGCGCGTATACGGCGCGTGGCCTCATAGCCGTCCATCACCGGCATCTGGCAATCCATCAACACGCCGTCAAAGCGCTGCGCTTCCAGTAACTGCAGCGCCTCACGGCCGTCCCCCGCCAGCGTTACACGAATGCCGTAGCCTTCCAGCAATTCACGCGCCACATCCTGATTGACCAGATTGTCCTCGACCAGCAACACATGCGCACCGCGCAGGCGATCCACAGCCTGCTGCAGTTCACGCGTGCCGGACGCCAGTCGAGCGCCAGGCGGCGCGCTGCGCTCAACTGCCTGCACGACGGCGTCAAACAGCGCCAGAGGCGTCAGTGGCTTGGTCAGCAAGGCCGCAATGCTGGGCCCGCTGGCAGGCCCTTCAATCTGGTCGGCACTGAAATCCGACAGAACAATCACCGCAGGCATTGGCAACGACGTTGCATCGCCTTGCAGCTGACGCAAGACATCCAATCCGCTGACCGTGCCCAGTTTCCAGTCAAGCAGGACAACGGCGTAGGACGTATCCTGTGTGCTGCTTTGCAGTATTTCCACGGCTTCGGCGGCTTCAGCAGCAAAATCCACCCGGTGGCCGAATGCGCTCAGGTAACGACCGAGGATCTCCCGGGCATTGCGGTTGTCGTCCACCACCAGAACCCGAAAAGGACGCTGCACGGGCGACAGGCTGGGCCGGGGATCCTCAACGCTGCAGGGGAACGTAAAGCGGAACACCGAGCCCACGCCGTATTCACTCTCTACCCAGATGTGCCCGCCCATCATGTCAACGAGGTTCTTGCAAATGGCCAGGCCAAGGCCGGAACCGCCATACTTGCGTGTGGTCGAGGGATCCGCCTGGGTAAATGCCTGAAACAACGCGGACTGCTGCTCCGTTGTCAATCCAATACCGGTATCTGACACACTGAACTGCAGCAGGAATTGCTTGTTATTGCGCTCGATAATCTCAACCGCGGCGATCACTTCACCACCGTCTTCAGTAAACTTCAGGGCGTTACTGCACAGGTTCACCAGAACCTGCCCGAGGCGCACCGGGTCACCCAGCAGAAGGCGCGGCAGATCGGCAGGCATGTTGAACAGGAACTCGATATTCTTCTCGGCCGCGCGCATTCCCGTTGTGTTTGCCAGACGCTCAAACACCTCATCCAGTGCAAAGGGAATCGTCTCCATGCTCAGCTTGCCCGCTTCAATCTTGGAGAAATCCAGAATGTCGTTAATGATCGACAGTAATGTCTTGGCGGAGAGTTCGATTTTGTTGATGTAGTCGCGCTGCCTGTCGTCGAGCTGGGTACGCAAGGCGAGGTGTGACATGCCTATAATGGCGTTCATCGGTGTGCGAATTTCGTGTGACATATTCGCCAGAAAGCTTGATTTGGCGGCGGTAGCAGCCTGCGCTGCATCACGTGCGCCTTCGAGTTCCTGATTGAGCAGGCGCTCCAGGTGGTGATTGATACGCACACCGGCGATGCGCGTGATACTTCCGCGTTCATCCCGCTCCACCACTTGACCAACATCGAGGAACCAGCGCCATTCTCCATCGGCGCACAGCTGCCGGTATTCACAGCGGTAGGTATCCGTGCGCCCCTCCAGGCAATCCGTGGCGAGCGTCGTCGCCCTGTCAATGTCATCAGGATGTATCAAGCGCACAACGGTATCTATGCCCCGCCGCAACGGCGACCAGACCTCCTCGCTCTCGCGCAGATCAAGCGGTGCATAGGCCATAAGACGCGCGAAATTCTCGTTGACGATAAAGCGATCAGTCTCGGGGAAATATTCCCACAGCCCCAGATCAGCGGCTTCGGCAATCAGCAACAAACGCTGCTCACTTTCTTTCTGCTGCTGCTCTGCGCGCACGCGCGGCGTTATGTCAATGAGCGTACCGACCAGGGTTTCAACATTGCCATCTTCGTCAGACTCGGCGCGACCGGTCTCAAAGAGGAAACGGATTTCGCCAGCGCTATCCAGAATACGATAGGCCAGAGAGAAGCTTCGGTCTTCATCGATTGCTGCACTCACAACGTCGCTGACGCGACCGGTATCTTCCGGGTGAATGATGCTTGCGTAGCTGCGTACCGCATTGTTAATGAAGTCGCTTGCAGGGTATCCCGTGAGTTCCTGCACCGCATCGTTCATGTACAACATGGTCCAGTGTTCATCTATCAACGCACGGTAGACGGTGCCAGGAATGGTGGAAACGAGCCTGCTGTACTCCTGATCGCGCCGACTCAGCGCGCGCTGCATTGCCTTGCGCTCAGTGATATCACGCAGTGATGCAATAATCCGCAAGCGATCGCCCTCTCCCATCGGGTTGAGACTGATTTCGACCGGCACGATATGCCCATCGCTGTGCGCAGCCACCAACTCGCGTGCCTTGGCATTGCGCACCGAGCCCACGCGAGCCGCGTTGACAAATGCGTCACGCAGCGCGACATGCCCCTGACGCTGGGCCCGAGGCATGAGAATTTCGACGGGCTGGCCAATCATCTCCTCGGGGGTGTAGCCGAAGATCTCCTGCGCACGACGGTTAACAAGCGTAATGCAGCCGTTGGCGTCAGTGATGACCAGTGCGTCTGGCGCCGCTTCCAATAAAGCCTCAAACTGCCGCTGCTTTTCCGTCTCCTGCTGCCTGGCCAGCTCCAGCTCAGTGACATCAAAATTAACGCCTGTCATGGAAATCGCCCTGCCGGCAGGATCGCAACGTACCTGACCGCGAGCATGCACATAGAGTGTACTGCCGTCCGTCCGCTGCATGCGATAATCAGCCTCCACCGGCGCTGCCGTTGTGACTGCCCGGCGCAATGCTGTCTGCAACGACGCACGATCATCCGGGTCCACGAGCGCCAGATACCATTCTGCATCCTTGCCCGCTTCTGCCCGGTCTACCCCCAGTTCGGCAAGAAAGGCGTCTTCCCAGGTCCAATGATCCGCAACGATGTCCCACTCGAAAATGAACGCACGCGCCGCACGTAACGATTCAGTGCGGCTCAGCTCGGCCGCATGAAGCTCAGCCAGAAGCCGGCGAGTTTCTGTCACGTCCTGCAACAAGCCAACATAGTGACTGATACCGCCGGCAGCATCGAAGACCGGTGCGATCACCTGGTCGCACCAGATCAGCCCCCCATCGCGGCTGCGGTTGACGATTTCGCTATGCCACACTTTCCCTGCGGATATGGTCCGCCACATATCCTTATAGTGTGCGGCATCCATCTTCCCGCTCTTCAGCAGGCCGGGGTCGCGTCCCGAGACGTCGGCTTCGGTATATCCGGTGAGACGGGTAAAGGCGGGATTGACGTACTCAATACGCCCACTGGTATCGGTAATCAGCACAGAAACCGGACTCTGCTCCACCGCAGAACCCACTGCGCGCATCTGGTCACCCTGCTCCCGCAGACGCTGCTGCAGATAGCGCCGTCCGCGCTCTGATAGCCACAAGACAAATGCCAGCATGCTGATAACGAGAATCGTGATTGCCAATGCCGTGGCGTAAACCAGGCGCTCCACCAAACGGTACTGTTGCAGTACCTCGGCGACATCAATCTCCGTTCCCACACCCATACCCACTTCCGGTGACCAGCTCCAGGCACCCATCACGGGAACGCCTCGGTAATCCCGGTAACCCCGTGTATCCACACCCGCTATCCCCGCGATCGCCTGACTGGCCATTCGCGTCAGCGGCCAGGCGGACGAGTCAGTTTGGGGCAGATCACCGGCCATCAGATCTACCCCTGGATCGTGCAGCTTCGGATGACCCCGGGAAGAGAAAATAGCCGGGTAACGCTCAGCGAGCCGCTGCATGCTCTCTGCGAAGCGCGAGCCGTTGAGCACCTCAGCTCGACGGTTGAAAATGAACGATTCACCAGAGTCACCCGCTCTGGCCCTTTGCAACAGCGCATTCAGTTCTGCGTGGTCAGCTGCCTCGAGGAGCAGGAACGCGAGACCGCCATGCGCCACTCTCAATGCCTGTAACAGTGCGAGATGGTTATCATGCTCAGCCCCCTCTCGATCGATGGCCAGTAGCAAAGGCCCACGCATGGAAGACGCCGTCTCGAGCGCCTGCGCTATGTGTTCGACATAGAAACCACTATCCGGAGCGAAGTCTGTACTGGCGGCAAGCACCTCACCCTCGCCATCGAACACAATGAAACAGGCTTGCCTGAGGCTTGGGTGCACGTTGAGCAGCGCCTGCAGTCTGGCCGTCGACTGCTTTGTGTTGCGCTGCATTGGGCTGGCCACCAACTCCCCAATAACCTGCTGGATGTCCCCGGTTTGGAGCAGGTCCCTCAGGTAGACAAGCTGTCGTTCGAACCAGAGTTCCAGCCCCGAGCGCACGCCACTGTTAATAGAGGTGAGAATAAGCGCCTGGGCACTGCGGGCCTCGGACTCGAGACGTTGCAGTGTGGCTTGCGCAGCGAGCACCGTAATGCTGAGAAACAGGACGGCAACGCCGTATACCGCAAAGCGAAAGCGGACACCAGAAAAGAGGATCAGCTGTCGCTGGGGGCTCACGCCCCTCAACAAAAAGAGTAGAAGTGTTACGACCAGCGCAACAAGACCTGCGAGGCCCACAAGAAGTAACAGGGAGTCTCCCATGAGATTAAACGACGGGAGCGGCTCGGCAGACAGCATGTCCGGCCACAGAAGCAAGAGACAACACAACCGGGTGAGCAATACCCGTGAGGGAGACAACCAATGCATTGAGGGCCTACTCTCGTGCAGGACGAATGGCGCCGTCCTCCCGATAGCGGCTGCGCACCAGTTCAATCTCGGGAATACAGTCGAGGAAGCAATCAACCAGGTGAGGGTCAAAGTGACGGCCCGACTGCCCCACGATCCAGTCCAGCGCTGTTTGCAAAGGCCATGCTTCCTTGTAGGGTCGCTTGCTGGTCAGTGCGTCGAACACATCTGCCAGGGCGACGATGCGTCCGACACGCGGAATAGCCTCGCCCGAGAGACCCTTTGGATAACCGCTGCCATCCCACTTTTCATGATGCGACAGGGCCACGGTCGACGCCATCGCCAGCAGGCCGGACCCCTGCGGGTCGCCAAGGATTTCCGCCCCGATCGCGGAGTGAGTCTTCATGATTTCCCACTCCGCTGGCGTCAGCTTGCCCGGTTTCCGCAGAATGCTGTCCGGTATCCCAATCTTGCCAAGATCATGCATCGGCGCGGCGTTCAGGAGCAAGTCTGCGTCACCCTGGTCCATCCCGGCCGCAAGGCCTATCAGGCGTGAATAGTGACTCATGCGAATCACGTGCAGGCCGGTTTCATTATCCTTGTATTCCGCCGCGCGCCCTAGGCGCTGGATGATCTGCAGCCGTGTGTCGTTGAGCTGCACCGTGCGCTGACGCACCTTGCGCTCAAGCTCCTGATTCTGGTCGTACAGCGCCAGGTGGGTACGCACACGGGCAAGCACCAGGGGCGGGCTTACCGGCTTGGTAATGTAATCCACGGCACCCAGCTCGAAGCCGCGCAGTTCATCCTTGGGATCAATACTGGCGGTGGCAAAAATGACGGGGATATGGCGGGTGGTGTAGTCTTCCTTGAGCCGGCGGCAGACCTCGAAGCCGTCCATTTCCGGCATCATGATATCGAGCAGAATAATATCGGGCGGTGTACGACGCACGATCTCAAGCGCCCGTGTACCCCGCGTTGCCACCTTCACCTGGTAGCTATCACGCAATACCTCAGAGAGAACATCCAGGTTCTCCGGCATGTCGTCGACAACCAGCACTGTCTTCCTGTGGTTCTCTGTAGCCACGTAACTCCCTGGGACTTGCCTGCGAGCCTCGTCTGACAGTGTAGACTATGCGGCGTATTGTGCACCCCGCAGCGGGCTGTTCCGTACCTTATACCTGTGCCAGTTCACGCGCAATCACGGCCCTGACCAGGGGGTTGAACGGGAAGCCGATGTGGCTCGCCGGCACCGCCACGTTGCGCACCCAGCGCGCGTCAGCCTCACACTGGGCGATATCGCGCCCAACGATGCCATCCGTCTTGCTGTAGAGCGCCAGTACCGGCACCTGCAATTCACCCTGGTAGGCATGCTGCACCCAGCGCCGGATGCCTTCTTCATCCGCCGGACCCGGGTTGCGGCCGCTCATCACGCGGTACAGCGCTGTACCGCGGGGATCCCCGTAGGGCGTACCCAGGGTGATCACGCGGCGTAACCATTCGGGGTGCCGATGTGCCAACGCCACCGCCACAAGCCCGCCCAGGCTCCAGCCTATCAGCGTGACCTTGCGCCCGGTGCGCTCGAATTCACTTTGCACCAACGCCGCAACGCGGCTTTCGGTTTCGCTGCGTGCCGCAAGTGCAGCCTCAAGGCTGGCTGCGCGATCTCCGCCCCCGTGCCGTCCCAGACCCCAGGGCATGGCGTTGTAACCCTGTGCATTGAGAAAGTTGCGCAGGCCCGCCGTGGAGGCATCGGCCGCCATGAACCCGGGCAACACGATGATACTGTGGCCATCGCCCCTGGGCAGGCGCCGCAGCAGAGGGCGCAGCAAGGCACTGCCGCCCATTTCGAGGAAGACGCGCCCCACCTCGGTGACACTGTGACGAATAAGTGGCGGTCGCGGGGGCGGATTTACGTTGGCTACTGACATGGCTTGGATACCTCACTTATACGTGGGTTATACGCCCCGGGTTATGGGCGGATCATCTCGCCTACGGTTCAATCACGCGGCCGGCCTGCCGCCGGCTGATGTGGCCACAGTCGTAAAGCCAACGCAGTGTATCGTAAAGGCTGTCCTGCAGGGGGCGGAAGCAAAACGCCAGCTCCCGTTCCACGCGCGAGTTGTCAAGCGGCACCCAGCGTGTTGCGTACTCCATGGCCTCCAGGCCGAACGGCAGATCAACCGGCAAACGACCACTCAGCCGGTCATAGAGGCGCCCACTGAGGCGGGCCGCCAGGCCGGGCATCGGCACCGTGAGCAACCGTCGCCCGGTAATCTCCTGCAGGTTCTCGGCCACCTCCCGCCAGTCGAGATAATGTCCTCCCAGCACATAGCGATTACTCGGCGCCGGGGATTCCAGCAGCCTGCGATGCACCTCGGCAATGTCGCGCACGTCGACATACTGCGTGCCGGACGAAGTGATCGGGATGATGCCTTTCAACAACATCTGCAGACCCTGGTGCGGCTCGGTGAGACCGGGGTCATCCGGGCCGATCACCTGCGCCGGGTACGTGATCTGCACCGCTGCCCCCTCCGCCTGCAAGCCCCGCACATACTCCTCGCAAGCCACTTTCGAGCGCCCGTAGGCATTGCGTGCCTGCCCGGGTGGCGAGTCTTCGGTCAGCGTGTCGGCCTGCGGGTCATACAGCGCCGTCACACTGGAGACGTGGATGACCCGCTTGATGCCGCGCTCCACCGCGCCGCCGATCACCAGGCGGGTGCCTTCGACGTTGGTGCGCCAGACGCGCTCTGCATCCGCCGCATGGGTAGAGACCATCGCCGCCGAATGCACCACGGCATCACAGCCGTCGAGGGCACGCGCGACCTGCGTCGCGTCCGTCACATCGCCGCGCACAAACTGTTGCACACGATCCTCGCCAAAAAGGGTCAGCATCTTGTCGACGCTGCGCACCAGCAGGCTCACCTCATGCCCTTCGGCCAACAGTGCCTGCGCCGTGTGATAGCCCACAAAGCCGGTGGCACCGGTAATCATGACCCGCATCTCAGCGCTCCGCCCCGGGGCGGGATTTCGGCCGCGCCTTGGCGCCTGCCCGGGGACTGGCCCGCGAGGCCTTCACCCGTGGCGTTTTCGCCGCAGGTTGTGCCTTGCGAGTGCCTTTCGCCGGCGCCCTGGTGGCTGACGCCGCCTTCCTGCTTGCCGGCGCCGCCTTGGGGACCTGTGCCAGCAATTCCTCGAAGGAGGCTTCCAGGCACGCCACATAGTTAGCCGGATCGGGGAGCATCTCGCGACAGGCGGTGAATGACAGCGTGATGGTGCCCTGCCGATTCTGCACGGCGCTGTAGATCACATGAAACAGGCCGACGCTGGGCAGCAGCGGACCCAGGCTCAGGGCATCCACCAGCCGGGCGCCGCAGAAATACTGTTGAAACGGCGGCCCGGGTACGTTGGTCACCACCGTATTGAACATGACCGACGATTCGGTGAGCCCGGTAGCCGACGCCAGGCGCAGCGCCAGTGCCAGCAGGTTGCCCGGCACCAGGTCTGTCAACTCCAGTGCCAGCTTGGGGCCCACGGCGGCCGCATAGGCTTTGGCCTGGCGACTTTCCTGATTGATCGCGCGCAGTCGCTGCACGGGATCTTCGACATCACTGCACAGCCCCACGCCCATGAAGCCGACCATATTGCCCCCGGCCATCTGCTCTTCCGGCGTGCGGACATCAATCGGGCAACCGGCCACCATGCCGTTGGTGGGCAACTCGTCGTGCGTCTGCAGGTAGCGACGCAGCCCTCCCGACACCACGGCGAGCATAACGTCGTTGATGGTGCTGCCGGGACAAAGCTGGCGGATACTGCGCACCGCCTCAAAGTCAAAGCGTGCCGCGTCAACCGCCCGGTGCGGCGAAATACGCCCCTGGAAGCGGGTTCTCGGCGCCGGCGGGCGAGGTTCGAAGGCGTGCTCCGCATAGCCTTTGCGCAGCCGCAGCAATATCGGCACCGCCTGCCCTACCAGACGCAGGGCCTTGCCGGGCATCTTCCAGGCGTCACTGTAGGCCTTGCTCAACATGCCAACCCGAGAGGGTATATCCGGCTCCCAGGGCGGCGCCTCCGCGACCCGCGCCACCGTTGGCGAGGTATCCAGCATCAGGCTCATGAAGCGTGAGCCCGTGGCACCGTCCATCGCCGCGTGGTGGACTTTCAGCAACATGCCAAAGCACCCCTTCGGCAGGCCGTGCACATTGTCCAGCCCCTCGATGATGTACATCTCCCATAGAGGCTTGTCGCGCGCCAGCGGGCGCGAATGGATGCGCGCGGCCAGAATGCACAGCTGGCGCCAGTCGCCGGGCTTGGGCAGCGCGATATGCCGCACATGGTATTCGAGGTCGAAATCCGGGTCGTCGGCCCAGTAGGGCTGGCCCAGTCCCAGGGGCACACTCACCAGCTTGCGCCTGAAGATCGGCGACAGGTGCAGGCGCGATTCCATCAGCTTGAGAATCTGCTTGAAGCGGACTTTCCCGCCCGGCGCCGTACTCTGGTCGTAGATACTGATACCGCCGATGTGCTGCGGCATGCCTTCAAGTTCTGCATGCACGAACATGGCGTCCTGTCCCGACAGCTGCTGCATACGCGTCGTCCCCCTGAGTGGCAGTGTCTGCTACCTGCTACGGTAACGCGTGTTGCCGGTGACAGGAAGACCCGCCGGTGCGTTCTTGCAGACAAACCGCCGGTTTATTGACTCAACGCAGGCCGCCTGTCTACACAGCGCGGTACAGCGCTGCCACCGCAATCCCCAGGGCAATGGCCGGCATTGGCTTGCGCAGCCAGAACATCATCACCGCGGTGGCCAGCAGCGCAAGGCGCCCTGCCGTGTCCGCCTGCAGGGCGATGGGGACCAGCACGGCGACCAGCACCGAGCCCGCCATGCCATTGATAAAACCCTCGACACGTCGATTGAGCGGGATCAGCCCCATGATGAACACCCCGCCAAAGCGCACCAGCAGGGTGACCAGTGCCATGCAGGCGATAATCAGCAGGGCGCCGGCGCCGGTCGTCGCAATCATGGTTCACGCTCCAGCCACAGCGCGCCGACCAGACCGCCAGCGAGCCCCCCTGCCACCACATGGGTATTGGCCGGCAACCAGCGCAGGGCTGCCCAGGCGGCCACCCCGCCCGCAACCCAGGCAGCCACCGTGCGCAGGGTGCGCCGCCCCGCAAGCGCCATGCTGAGCATGAAGCAGCCCAGTACCATGTCCACGCCGAAGGCACGAGGATCTGCTATCAGGCCACCGAACACCATGCCGGCAAGCGTACCTGCCAGCCAGGTCAGCCAGATGGCCAGACCGCCGCCCACCAGCGCGCCCAGGGTGTTGCGTCCGGACTGCAGGTCGTTGAGCGCCATCGCCCAGTTGGCATCCGAAAGGGTGATCAGTGATGCGTAGCGGCGACGCGGCGGCACCAGGGCAAGCCAGGGATACAGCGTCGCCCCCATCAGCAGCATGCGCGCATTGATTGCCAGGGTGGTAACCAACAGGGGCACCAGCGGCACCTGGGCACCCCACAGATCCAGTGCCGCGAATTGCGCCGTACCGGCAAATACCGTGGCGCTCATCACCACGATCTCCACAGGCTGCAAGCCGGCCTGCACGGCGGCAAGGCCGAAGGCCGCACCGAAGGCCGCCACAAACAGCGACAGCGGCAGCAGGCGCCAGAAACCGCGCCTGCATTCGGCAAAGGACAGCGCCGGGGCGACTGGGGTGCTCATGAGGATGTCACCTGTGACCGTTGTGAGCGCACCATGATACCAGCATACTTGCGGGCTTTGAGCAGAGGCGCGCGCAGAGGACAGGCGACGGATGGGTGAACTCTACATTGCACATGAGTACAGCATTGCAGCCGTGCAGCTGATTCTGGCCATGCTCGGTATGGGCGCCACGCTCACCGGTCGTGACTTTCAGGAAATTGCCCGCGCTCCCCGGCCCATCACGGCCGGCATGGCGGTACAGCTGTTGATGGTGCCCTTGCTGGCGCTGCTGTTCATCAGCTGGCCCGGCGTGACCGCGGGCGTCGCGGTTGGTATTGCCCTGATCGCCGCAATTCCCGGCGGCACTGTATCCAACATATTTACCTACCTCGCGCGCGGCGATATCGCGCTCTCCATCAGCATCACCACACTCACCACCGTCGCCTGCCTGGTTACCACACCGCTGATCCTCGACCTGCTGATCGGCCAGCACCTGCCGGCGGACGTTGTCATGCCGCGACTCGGCATCGTTGTGGAGATCGGCTGCACCCTGTTGCTGCCCCTGCTGATCGGCATGCTGTTCCTGCGCTACTACCCGCGCCAGGCTCCCGCCTTCTCGCTGTGGTGCATACGCGGTTCACTGCTGGGTGTCCTGCTGATTGTCGTGGGCTCCCTGCTCGCCGGACGTTTCGACCCCGCGGCCTTTGGGGCCGGGAATGTGCTGCTGGTCGTCCTGTTCAGCGTCGCGCTGGCAGTGGCCGGATGGCTGGTGCCACGGCTCACCGGCATGAACCGCAGCAAGGCGACCGCCATCGAGCTCGAGGTGGTGGTGCGCAATATCAACCTGGGCGTCCTCTTGAAAGTCTCCATTTTTCCCGCCGCCGACCCGGTGCTGGCGCCGATTGGCAACCTGGCGCTGCTTACGCTACTGCTCTATGGCGGCTTGCAACTGCTTATCGGCGCGGCGCTGATTCGCCTGCGCCGCAAGGGCAATGCAGCGCCGGCCGCCAGCGCCGGGGACGCAGGCTAGACCGTGCAACCCGCTGCACTGCATCAGGAATTCATCGCCACGGTGCGCGACCTCGCCACGGACGGCCGCGGCATCGTGGAGCATCCAACGGGCCAGGTATTTTTTGTGTCCGGCGTCTGGCCGGGAGAAACCGCACGCTTCCGGGTCACCGGGTTCAAGCAGCGCTTCGGGTTTGCGCAGCTGGTGGCGTTGCTGGAACCTGCACCGGCGCGTGTTACACCGCCCTGCCCCCATCACGGTGTCGGCGATCGCGACTGCGGTGGCTGCCCCTGGCAGTTCATGGACTACCGGGCACAGTGCGCCGCCATGGAGCAGCGGGTGCGCAAGACGCTGGCTCGCCATGGCATCGATGCGCGCATTGCCTCGCTGCGGCCAGCGCCGGAAATTCTTGGCTACCGCAATCGTGCACAGTTCAAAACGGATGGACGTCAACTGGGGTTCGTCGCTGCAGGCTCCAACCGTCTCGCGCCAATAACCGACTGCCCCGTCCTGACTGCCGACAACCGCGACACGCTGCGCACCCTGCTGGGCCAGCTCCCGAATAACGCCTGGAAACCGCAACGCAAACACAGCTGGACGACCCTGGATGTGGATGAGGCGATGCAGGCCGATGAGGTGGTAGCGAACCAGCGACGTCCGTTCCGCCAGGGCAACAGTGCACAGAACAGCTTTATGCGCCATTGGCTGGCAGAGCGGCTGCAGAGCCTCGATCCATCGCGCACGGTCACCGAGCTGTTCGCGGGTTCGGGCAATTTCACCGAGGTGATTGCGGCCTGCGGCTTCCAGGCTATCCAGGCGGTGGAAGGCGTAGCCGAGAGCGTCGCTCAGCTCGCCGCACGCGAGTTGCCGGGAACCCGCGCACTGTGTCACAACCTGTTTATCGAGGCCGAGTGTCACCGGCTGCAAGCCCGTACGGCGACGTCCAGTGTTCTGGTGCTGGACCCACCCCGCGATGGCTTCAGACACATCGCTGCCCTGCTGCCGAAGAAGCACGCATACCGGGACGTATTCTATATTTCCTGCGATGTGGCGACGTTCAGCCGCGACCTGCAGCTCCTGCTCCAGGCCGGCCTGACCGTGCGAGAACTGCAGCCGCTGGATCTGTTCCCGCATACACCGCATGTAGAGCTGCTCTGCTGGCTACAGCGTTAACCCCGCTCAGTGCAATGCAGCCGCCATCCTTCGAGGCAGGATAACGCTGACCTTCAAGCCGCCCAGCGCAGAGCGATGCAGGCTCACCTGCCCGCCGTAGGCCTGCACGATATCGGCGACGATGGCCAGGCCCAGGCCCTGCCCAGCCACGCTTTCGTCCAACCTCGCACCACGCAGCAGTGCCTTCTGGCGATCCGCAACATCGGCTATACCGGGGCCGTCATCTTCCACCTCGAGCAGCCAGTGGTCAGTGCGGGGGGCAATTCGCACAAGCACCGTGGAGCGGGCCCACTTCCAGGCGTTGTCGAGTGCATTGCCGTAGATCTCCAGCAGGTCTGAACGATCCAGTCCGACAACATCAACGCCCGCCACCTCCCAGCGCACCTCCAATGCACGACCATGCGCCTTCTCCAGGGCGGCCGCGAGCTGCTGCAAATCCTGCTCCGGCAGGAAGGGCTCAAACGCGTGACTGTCGGCCGCAGACTGGGCCTGCGCCAGCTCGCGCTGCACACGGCCTGCTATCGAGTCCACCTGCTCACGCAACTGCGCCTGCAAGACAGGGTGCTCATCAAGCTCGCTGCGTGCCACCAGATTCGCGAGCACTGCCAGCGGCGTTTTCAGGGCATGTCCGAAATTGCCCAGGGCCGTGCGCGAACGCTGCAACGACCCGCGCGTGTGCTCGAGCAGGTCATTGATCTGGCTGATCAGCGGTTCGAGCTCCGCAGGAACCGCCTCGGACAGCCCGGTTTGCCGTCCCTCTCGAACCGCCTGCAACTCACTGCGTGCGCGCTGTAACGGCGCCAGGGCAAGGCGCACATAGACCTGCATGCCCAGTAGTGCGAGCATCAATACGCCCAGCCACAGTCCGGTAAACTGCCAGAGCGCTCGCTGAAACTCGACACGCAACGGCGCGTAGTCACTGGCCACCGTAATCACCACGCGCTGACCAAAGCGTTCATACACCTCCGACTGCAGCAACAAGCGCTGACCTACAGGCCCCGGCAGGCGCTGGAGCCTGCCGTTGGCTGGCGGCTGATGCTGGAGCATCTCGTAATCCCAGAGGGACCGCGAGCGCCACTCCCGGCCGTTCATGCGGATAACGAAGTAGTCCCCCGACAGCGGCCGCTGGTAGGCGGGATCGATGCGTTTGATTGCAAGTTCCGGTTCACCATTGCGCAACACCATGGCGGTCAGCAAACGTTCGCTGCGCTCTCTCAGTCCCTGTTCAGTGAGATGCTGCTGAAACCGTTCAAAGTAGAGAAATAGTGCGAGGGTTATCGCCGCGCCCAACAGCAACATGCATGCAAGCAGCCCGAGCGTGAGCTGGCTGCGCAACGACAGGCGCCGCCAAACACGGCTCACGCGCGTTGACCGACAAAGCAATAACCCTGGCCACGCCGGGTTTCTATCGCATCACGCCCGAGCTTTTCCCGCAGCTTACTGACATAGACTTCAACGACATTACTCTGGCGCTCGGACGCGTGATCATACACATGGTCCTGCAACTGCGAGCGACTGAGCAGGCGGCCCGGATTCAGCATGAAGTACCTGAGCAACCGGAACTCGGCCGCCGTCAGCGACACGTTACCCGCTGCCGTGCAGATGGCCTGCGCCGTCTCGTCCAGCGTTATGCCGAGCACTGTCAGCTGTGCGCCTGCAGGCGAAGCGTTGCTGCGCCGCAGCAATGCCCGCAGACGCAGCGCCAGCTCACGCGGATGGAAAGGCTTCCCGAGGTAATCGTCGGCACCCGCGTCCAGACCCGCAATCCGATCGGTCCAGCGGTCCCGCGCCGTCAGTACCAACACGGGGAACCGATGCCCTGCCCGGCGCCAGGCCGCAAGCACCTCGAGGCCACCCATGCCGGGCAAGCCAAGATCAAGGACTGCAATGTCATAGTCGTCGACCCCGGGCGCGGCCAGGGCATCGCGGCCATCGACCAACCAGTCACAGGCATAGCCCTCGCTTCTGAGCTGCGGCAGCAGCTCGTCCGCCAGGGCAACCGAGTCCTCGACTAGCAAAAGACGCATGGATACTCGGCCGATAATCCGGCGGCCCGTTCAGTCTTCAAGCGCATCCTGCAATATCTCGCCGGTGCGTGCATCCAGCTCGAGTTCCCTGAGCTCACCCGCGGCATTGAAGATCTCGATATCGTAGATAAACCCTCGCGCTTCCTGCTCAAGCTCAACCTCGACGACGGTCGACTCCGGATAGCGGTCCTGCACGGTTGCCAGCATCGTTTCCAGAGGCAGAATCACGCCACTGCGACGCAGCTCAAGCGCCTGTCGATGATCGACGTCGCCTGCCGCTGCGATCCCACTGCCCAGCACACCTGCTGCGAGACCCAGCAGCCGGTAGCGTAAATCAGTCATCACGCACGTTTTTCATTATCTCGCCCGACGCGGCATCCAGATACACATCCCACTCCAGGCCCGACGCATCACGCAGTTCCACTTCATAGATGTAACGGCCGAACTCCTGCTCCAGCTCGGTATCCGTGATGGTGGCACCGGGGTGCAAACCGAGCACGATATCCCCGAGTGCCTGAAACGACTGGATCGTGCCGGCTTCCTGCAACTGGAACGCCTCGTGGTGATTCACATTATCCGCCACTACCGCCAGGGGCGCCGAAGCGAGCAGCGCGACAACCAGGGTGGAAAGTGTGTTTGCAACATTTTTCATGAACTGTACTCCAGTGATAGAAACCAGTGGAGATCCTAACAGGGCATCCTTAATCCAATCTGAAATCGATGCCTCAGTTACCCGCCTGTGCCGCAGTGGCCTGGCTATTCAGTTCCGCCAGCAGTTCCGCCGGCAACTTCAACTGGCGGCCCAGTTCCTCAAGGTAGCTGCGCTCCATGAAACTCTGCTCATCGATGACCAGCACACTGGCCAGGTACATCTCCGAGGCGATTTCCATGTTGCTGGCGGCTGAAGCCACCTCCACTGGGTCCAGGGGCTTCTGTAACTCGCGGTCGACCCACTGGATCAGCTGAGCGTCCGATGTCATGCCACGCAGGCCCTCGTCAATCAGCTGCCGCTCACGATCGTCCACATGGCCGTCGGACTTGGCCGCTGCGATGATTGCCTTCAACACCGCCGTCGAGTGCTGCTCCAGCGCCGGGCCAGTGACTCTGTCGACGGTTTGCGGTGGCGCGGCCGCCGGTGCAGCGCCCTGGGCCGAGCTGGCCTGCCAGTTGCCGTAGGCCTTGTAGGCCATCATACCCAGCGCGGCCACACCGCCGTACTTCAGGGCCTTGCCGCCCATTTTGCGGCCCTTCTTGCTGCCCAGCAGCAAACCCAGCGCCCCACCGGCCAGCGCAGCACCGCCCCGGCCGCCAAGGAAATCGGCGACACCGCCGCCCGTCGAGGAGCCAGCTGCAGGCCCTGAGGTACCGTGCTGCTGGCCACCGGAAGCGCCGAGCAGCTGATTTAACAGGTTTGACACATCCATCGTTAGCGCCTCTGCGTGTTGGAGTTGATACGTCTGTGTAAGCACATAGGACCATGACACAGCGGGATAGGTTCCCGCACGGGCTGGCTCTACACCAGCGGCGCGCAGGCATCCGCCGCGCCGGTCTCTGGCATAGCGGGGAGTCACAGGGCTATCATCGGTGCATGACCCTGTCCGTTCACCTCATCCCCGTGTATCTCAGTGCCCTTTTGCTGGGACTGATGTCGCTCGTTTGCGCGGCCTGCCTGTGGACGGCCAACTGGGCGGCGGTGCGTCAGGTACCAAGCCGCGCCCATCTGTTGTTCGGTGGGGCGATTGCCTGCCTGGGCCTGTGGTTGATTTCATTTCCCGTGATTGATGGCGTGCGCGTGCACTTCCTCGGCATGACCGCGCTGACCCTGATACTGGGTTGGCGTTTCGCCATCCTCGCCGGCAGCGCAGCGGTGCTGGCACACACGCTGGCGATCGGCCAGCCCGCGATGTCCGTTCCGGCCGCCTGGCTGTTGACGGTCGCGGTGCCGGCGACGGTATCGCGCTGGCTGGTGTATCAGCTGCGCAATACCCGCGCGCAGAATCTGTTTATCTACATGCTGGGGGCCGGCTTCGGTGGAGGCGCCCTGTCCTCACTGGCAGCGACCCTGAGCGCAGTGGCCCTGCTCTGGTTATCGGGGCAACAGGCACTGGTCACCCTGGCGCTGGAAAACTGGCCGGCCGCGCTGTTGCTGCTGTTTCCCGAAGGGTTCATCAACGGCATGGTGATCACGGCGCTCACCGTGTTCTACCCCGACCTGGTGAAAACCTTCGACGACGAGCACTACTTCTCGGGCTAGGGGACCAAGGTCAGGCAGAGGCTACCGCGAAGGGTAGCAAGACTCAGGCGAAGTCCTGCCTTTCCATCCAGGGGATTAAACGCTTGAAGGCCTCCTCGATCTGCTCTATCGATGTGGAGTAGCTGATGCGCAGGGCGTTGCTGCAGGAGGGGCCGAAGGTCTCACCCGGAATGGTGCACACCCCGGTCTCCTTGAGCAGACGCAACGCCACATTATTGCCGTTGATGCCCTCGGGCAGCGCCGGAAAGATATAGAAAGCCCCTTCCGGCTTGTAGCCTTCCAGGAACGGTGTCTGCCTGACCAGTTCCACCACGCGATCGCGACGCTGCGTGTACACCTGCAGCATAGTGTCGACGAAGTCCCGTTCACCGCGCAGCGCTGCCACCCCCGCCCACTGGCAGGGCGTATTTGCCACCGTGGTGGTGAACATGTGGTAGCGACGCAGCTTCTTGATCGCGCCCTGGCTGGCGATCAACCAGCCCACGCGCATGCCCGCCATGCTGAAGGTTTTCGAGAAGCTGCTGATCACCATCACATGATCAAGGTCGGAGCAGCAGGACAGTACACTGGGGTAGGTCTTGTCGTCGTACACCAGGTGGTCATACACCTCGTCGCTGATGACATACACACCGCGGTATGCCGCCTCCTGCACAATGGCCTCGATGGTCTCTCGGGGGTACAGCGTGCCGGTGGGATTACTCGGCGAGTTGAGCACGATGGCGCAGGTGTCAGCGCTGATCGCATCGATGACGTCCTGCGGGTCCAGCTGGTGATGACTCTCCGCCCGGGTTGGGATGGTCTTGACCGTGCCACCGTTCATCCGCACCAGAGGCGCATACAGCATGAACGAGGGCTCCGGAATGATGAACTCGCGTCCGGAGGACGAGGTCGCCGTCAATGCGAGGTATATGGCCTCGGTGGCGCCCGTGGTTACCAGGATGTTGTCGGGCGTCAGCTCGCGGGCGTAGCGGGCGCCGTAGTAGTCGGACAGCGCCTCGAGCAACTCCGGCAAGCCGGCGTCCATGGTGTAGCCGGTTTGCCCTGCCTGCAGGGCCGCCACCGTGGCATCCACCACATGCGCGGGCGCGGGCAGGTCAGGCTGGCCGATGGAGAGGTGTATGACGTCCTCCATGGTGGAGGCCAGGTTCACCATCTTGCGAATACCGGGCATGGGAATCGCCAGCAGGGCCGGATTCCAGACCGGGTCCTCGCTCTCGTAGAAATCGCTATCCAGATCGCCCATGCCGTTTCCTCAGCGCTGCGTGAACATCGGGGGACGCTGCGCGGTCAGTGGCGCGGCGCGCTGGTAGGCGTAGCCCGCCTGTAACACCCGGGCATCATCAAACTTCGCGCCGACCAGCTGCAGGCCAATCGGCAGGCCCTCACTGCAGAATCCACAGGGTACGGACAGGGCCGGCTGTCCAGTCATGTTGAAGGGGTAGGTAAAGGGCGTCCAGGTAGGCCAGCGCGTGCTCGGCCAGTCCTCGGGCACCTCCCGATTGGTTTTGAACGCCGTGATGGGCAACGTCGGGGTCAACAGAAGATCGTATTTCTGGTGAAAGCTCGCCATGCGCTCGCACAGCGCCGCGCGCTCGTTCATCGCCGCCAGGTAATCCAGCATGGACAGCCGCGCCGCCTTCTCTGCAACGCTGACCAGTTGCGGGTCCATGAGCTCCCGCTTGCGCGCCCCAAGGTCGCGCATCGCATTCGCAGCGCCGCCATAAAACAGGTGGCCGAAAGAGCCGAGGGGATCGCTGAAACTCGGGTCCACCTCGACGACCGATGCGCCCAGGCTCCGGAACACCTGGGCCGCCTCGCGCAGGCTCGTCTCCACCTCCCGGGTAACCTCGACATGACCGAGATTGGGGCTGAACGCAATCTTCATGCCGGCGACCCCATCGCGCAGCGCGGCCAGGTAATCGATGCCTCGACGGGGCACCGCATTGGCATCCCGGTGATCCGCTTCGGTGATCACATTCATCAGCAGGGCGCAGTCCTCAACCGTCCAGGTCATCGGGCCGGCATGGGCCAGGGTGCCGAATGGACTGGCGGGCCAGTGCGGTACTTCCCCAAAAGAGGGCTTGTGACCGACAATCCCGCAGAACGCCGCGGGAATGCGTATCGAACCCCCGGCATCGGTGCCGAGGCCGATGGGCCCCATGCCCAATGCCACGGCGGCTCCGGTACCACCGCTTGATCCGCCTGCGGTTTTCTCGGGATTCCACGGGTTGTTGGTAGGACCACACAGCGGGCTGTCGGTCACGCCCTTCCAGCCAAACTCCGGTGTTGTGGTCTTACCCAGCGGCACATAGCCGTGGCGCTCGAGGGCCGCCACACAGGGCGCGCTCTTGCCCAGTGTGCTCGCAGGGTCGATCGTGCGGGACCCTTTCAGCGTCGGCCACATCGGTGTCAGGAACACGTCCTTCACGGCAACCGGCACACCGTCGAGCACACCCAGCGGCGCACGCTTCTGATAGCGCTGTTCCGAGGCCCGGGCAATATCAAGGGTAGTTTCTTCATCGACCAGGCAATAGGCATTCACCGCCGGATCCAGGGAGCGAATCTGGCCGAGCATCGCCTCGGTGGCCTCTACCGGGGAGAGGCTGCCATCACGGTAGCGGGACAACAACTCCATCGCTGTCATGGCGACAATCTCATTACTCATGCGACGCTCCTTCAACACGAACCGCTGTACACAGGTTGAATTCGTGTCCTGACCGTATGCCTCGGGCATTGGCAGTGTCAACCCGTGGGGTGGAAATAACCCCGCGTGAGGACGAATCCGGGCAAGGAAGTACTGTAGAAAACGGCCTCTGGGACGTGTACCAGATATGGCCACGCCGTCGAGCAGCGCCTGGCGCAGGAAACTGCCCGTACAGTCGATTGGGTGACTGTCTTCCGGCTATCCGCCAAACAGTACCGGAGAAGGAATATCATTCACGCTACAGTCGTCCAGCGGCCAGATAGGCGAGCGCCGGTTCCTGAAGGGCAAACTCGCGAAATCGACTGTTCTGGAACAAGGTGTATCGCAATACACTATCTTGCCAGCAAAAGTTGCGAAGGCGTTGTAAAAATGCTGTGCCGATTTGACCACGAGTATGGACTGTGCCGTCGGTTCGATACCCACCTCGCGAAAAACACGCGGTCCGAAAACCTGTTCACGATAGTTACCCAAAACAATCCGCACACCTTGGTAGCTGATAGCCGCCATCGTGCCGACCTCAAGCGGATCATAGCCCGGCATTGCGTCAATTTTTGCCGAATTATTGATCGATTCCACGAGGAAGTCGCCAACAAAGGGTTTACCCGCCAGGGCATTGGTATAGCCTCCGAGAGCAAGCTTTAGCGTGCTGCCAACCCCGGCCGCGACAACCTGTGCCAGAGCCTGCGGGTCACAAAACAACGCCATGGCAACATCTGCCAACCCCCGTGCTACGACTTCATGCAGAATCCAGGTGGCATCACTGCCAGTCCCCGCACCTGGGTTGTCTCCTGCATCGGCAATCACCAATGGCCCCGAAAACTCGTTGAAATTGACGTCGAAAGACGCATCAATAGTCTGGTAGTGGCCGAGGTCCGCATCGCGTATATCCCACAAGCTGCGCGCAAGTTCGCGCGCATAACGAAGGGCACGCTCCCGATCACCGTCAGTCGTCACCAGAACGGCGGCGCCTGCGTCAGCCACATCGGACCATGGAAAACCATGCACCAATGATATGTGCAGCACCTCAGACTCATCTTCGAGTCGGCGAGCCGCATCCACGACTGACTTGCTCGGCTGCTGAGGGGTATGCCACAGGCTATATACCGGCACCGGCACAAAGGCTGTAACCGGTGAAATATCGCCAGCATGGTGCCTCAATGAGAGGTCTACCAACTGCGCAGAGGTCTGTGGAAAATCCGTGTGGGGATACTCTTTAATCACACAGACGAGATCCGCCTTCTCCAGCAAGCGTTTGCTTATCGCAGCGTGCAAATCAAGCAGCACGCCGATTGTTACGGACTCGCTGCAAGAAGCCCGCACCGCCGAGACAATGTCCCCCTCACAATCGGGGTAGCCCTCCGCGACCTGTGCCCCGTGCAAGGACAGCAGGACACAGTCAAAAGGACCCATCGCAGTAATGTCTGCAACCAAACGATCGCGCAATGTCTCGTAGTCGGCACGCAGCGTCGGCGCCGAGGGCGCAGCACGCGCACAAAGACCGCGGACTACCTCACAACCTGTGGCGACTGCGGCTGCATACAAATCCTCGTAGGATACGCAGTGGTCTGCGTAGTCAGCGAGATACGTGGGAACCGGGGAAAATGCATTGGTCTCATGGATCAGGCCGCCAACAAAAATGCGCATTACTCACCCTTTAGTTGCAGCAGGAACTCGTCAATCAACTCGAGACCTTCCAGCAATTCCGTTGTTTTACCGCCAATACCCAAACGTAAATAGCGGTCCATCCCGAACCAATCACCGGCAACAACGAGCACATCTTTCTCCAGACGCAAGCGCGTGGCGAGTTCACTGGAATTGATTTCCATGTTGTAGCCGATAAATGCCATACCCCCCGCACGCGGTGAAATCAACCGGAAGTTCTCAGCATGATTTCCGACCCAACGTTCCACTATAGGAACATTGGTGCGCAGCAGGCTGCGCCCCCGCTCCAGGACTTCCGCCCGTTTGGCCGGCTGCATTATCACGTTGGCGACATACTGGGAAATGATGCCTGTACTGATGGACGTGTAGTCGTGGTGATGCCAAGCCCCGGCGATGACCTCTGGCGGTCCTGCCAGCCAGCCGATGCGCAGGCCGGGATGCGCAAGTGACTTGGCGAGGCCCGAGGCGACGATGGTCCTGGGATAGAGGTCGAGAAAGCTTGTCGTCTCCACCCCATCGAGTTCGGAGCCGGCATAGATTTCATCTGACAGGATATAGCAATCCCGGGCTTCCGCCAGTTTGACGATACGCTGCATGTCCTCGCGGCTCAGTACCGCGCCAGTGGGGTTGTTTGGATTGCACAGCGCGATGATCCGGGTCTTGTCGGTAAGCTGTGACTCAAGCTCACCCAGGTCAGGCGCCCAGTTTGCGCTTTCCCGCAAATGGAAGGGCTTCACCGTACATCCCAGGGATCGGGCCAACCCGTACAGGAGCTGATAATTCGGCAGCATCATCGCCACCTCGTCGCCGGGCTCCAGCAGGCTCCAGAAGGCGACAAAATTGGCCTCGGCAGAACCGTTGGTAACCAGGATGTTGTCCTCGTTGCAGCCGCGGTAGTAGCCGGCGAGTGTCGCCCGCAGCTCTGGCGCACCATTGGTCTGGCCATACCCCAGGCGCAGATCCAGGACCTCCGCCTGCTGTTCTTCAGTTAGCAACTCCCGCAGCGTGTACGGATGGATGCCACTTTCGGTCAGGTTGTATTTGACGGTGTTTTCGTACAGTGACTGGTTGCGTTCCAGTTCAAAGGTTTCAATCTGCATGGGTCACACTCCGGTAGATCGCAGTTGCGATCGCGATATCCTGTGTGGCGACCCCGGTGAGATCGACCACGGTAATTTGACGCGCATCAGTCCTGCCCGGCTGCTCCCCGCCGATGACTTCACCCAGCTCCAGGACACGGGCCATATCCAGCACCCCGGCGCTCACGGCCCGGAACACCTCTCCCCGGCTCGCGGCCTGGGTGCGCGAATCCACCGCAACAACGTCCGCCGCGGCCAGCAGGGACGGGCTCAGCTCCTGCTTCTCTGCGGTATCCGAGCCTACTGCCGTCACGTGCGTGCCAGGGCCAACCGCATCCAGCAGCGGCGCGGTGGCGGGTGTGGTCGTCACGATCAGCTGGCAGCTCCGGGCTATCTGCACAGGGCTTTCAGCAAAACGCAGGCGGTACGCCGTATCCGCCAGGCGGCGCCGCAGCGCTGCGCACTGCGCCGCACCCCGCCCCCAAACCAGTACGTCCCGACACTCCGTAACATTGAGCAAATGACGCAGCTGCAGCTCCGCCTGAATGCCAGTTCCAAGGACACCGATCACCCGGACCTCCTCGGGAGCGAAAACTCGCGCAGCCAGCGCGCCGGCGGCGGCGGTTCGTTGATCGGTCAACATGCCCTCGTCAAGCACTACCGATACCAGTTCACCGGTGGCCTGGGAGAACAGCAGCATCAGGCCATTACTCGAGGGCAACCCCAGCGACGGGTTCTGATAAAAACCGCTGGCGACTTTCACCACATAGTAAGGCTCACCACTGACGTAGCCATATTTGATATGGACTTCGCCGGGAGGCTGTGTGAACAGCATCTCCCCTACCGGCGGCACAACCGCCCTGCCGCTGGACCAGGCCACAAACGCCTGCTCCATCGCCGCCAGCAGATCTATCGCGGGCAGGGCCGCCTCGATCTCCTGACGCAGGATAATGCGTGTCACACCTCTACCAGACGGTTGTGCTGGCGGAGAATCTCCTGGACCTCGGCGAGGGGAAAACCCGGAGCTACCCGGTTGTCCCGGCCGACCATGGTCTCATTCGCCACCAGGCAGTTGATAATGGCCTCATCGGTCGCCTGTATCGCCGCTTCGTACACGCGACTGATTTCACCCTCGCCGAGAAAACCCACATCGACAACACCCTTGTGTTGCTCGATGCTGTGCTGGTTGGCGGTTGAAAAGGCCAAAAACAAATCGCCCGATTCGTTGGCTGCAATACCCCCCGAGCGGGCGATCCCGTAGGCAGCACGACGCGCAACCCGGTTGAGCTGGTGCGGCAGCAGGGGTGCATCGGTGGCGACAATCCCAATGATGCTGCCCCTCCCAGGCTCCACCTCACTCTGCAACGGGAACAGGTGCCCCATGGGAATGCCGGCAATTTGCATCAGATGCCTCTTGCCGAAGTTAGACTGCACGAATGCGCCCACGGTGTAGCGTTTGCCGTCAACTTCAATGGAGCGCGAAGAGGTTCCCGAGCCGCCCTTGAACTGATAAGTGGTCATGCCGGTGCCACCACCGACGCTGCCCTCCTCGATGGGCCCGCTATGCGCATCGGCAAACGCAGCGTACACATGTTCCTCCCTGACATGGTGCCCGTTGACATCGTTCAGGCCGCCGTCATAGGTTTCCGCGGCCACCGGCATCCAGAACGGCTCGGGACGTTTTTCCACGTCGACCTGCGCGGTGAGCCAGCGCGCGGTGGTGTCTCGGGTTAGGCCGCAGGAGTGTGTATTGGTCAGGGTGATCGGGCCCTCAAAACGGCCGCGCTCTACGACCAGATGGGCGCCGGACATTTCTCCGTTGCCACTCATGGAGAAAAAGCCCGCATACACCGGCATCGTTCCGCGATCGCGACCCACAGGAAAAATCGCTGTCACACCGGTCCGCACCGGGCCTTCGCCGATCACCAGCGGCCCGGAGCCAGAGATCAGGGTGCAATAGCCCACCTCGACCCCGGGTACATCGGTGATGGTGTTGTTGAGACCGGGCTCGCCCAAAAAGGGAATGCCGGCGCCACGCGCACGCAGTTTGCCCGATGGTGTCTTTCTGTATTCCGGCTTCATCAATCAGGCCACCTCGAAAAGACCGGCGGCACCCATCCCACCGCCGACACACATGGTGATCACCACGTACTTGACGCCACGCCGCTTGCCTTCGATCAGGGCGTGCCCAACCATCCGCGCACCCGACATGCCGTAGGGGTGGCCGATGGAAATCGCCCCACCGTTCACATTCAGGTTCTCGTTCGGTATCCCGAGGTGGTCGCGGCAATACAGCACCTGTACCGCGAAGGCCTCATTCAGCTCCCAAAGGCCGATGTCGTCCATCTTGAGTCCATGACGCTGCAGTAGCTTGGGCACGGCAAACACCGGGCCTATGCCCATGATATCCGGCGCGCATCCCGCCACGGCAATGCCACGGTAATATCCCAGCGGCTCAAGTCCACGACGCTCGGCATCGCGGGCTTCCATCAATACACAGGCACTGGCGCCGTCCGACAGCTGGCTGGCGTTGCCCGCAGTGATAGTCCCCCCCATGACCGGGGCCAGGCTGCTGAGCCCTTCCAGCGAGGTATCCGGGCGGTTGCCCTCGTCCTTGCTCAGGGTAATTGTTTGCGTCGAGGTCTCACCGGTCTCCTTGTTGGTCACCAACTTCTCGGTGGTGACCGGAATGATCTCGGCATCAAAGCGACCCGCGGCCTGGGCAGCCGCAGTGCGCTGCTGGCTTTGAAAAGCATACTCGTCCTGGGCTTCCCGACTGATATTGAAACGTTTGGCGACTACCTCCGCAGTCTCCAGCATCCCCATGTGGGTGTTGGGGTGGGCGGCCAGCAAGCGCGGGTCCGGAATCCGGTGGAAATTCATGTGCTCGTTCTGCACCAGAGTAATGTTCTCCACGCCGCCCGCAACCAGTACGGTCATGTCGTCGTGGATGATCTGCTTGGCCGCGGTAGCGATGGTCATCAGCCCAGATGAACACTGCCGGTCAATGCTCATACCCGCACAGGATTCCGGCAGCCCCCCGGCGAGCGCCGCCAGGCGGCCGATATTGAAGGTCTGGGTACCCTGCTGGATAGAGGCCCCCATGATACAGTCCTCCACCTCCGCCGGGTCGACCCCGGCGCGTTTTACCGCCTCCGCTATGGGGAATCCCGCCAGGGTGGGCGATTCCAGGTTGTTGAATGCACCCTTGTAGGCCCGCCCGATGGCTGTTCTGGCCGTTGCAACGATAACTGCTTCACGCATGGTCGATCCCTCTCTCAGTGGTCAGGCGGCCTTGGCTGGAAGAGCGCGCAACGCGCCCTCCGCCTTGTCCAGAATAAAATCGATATCTGCCTCGGTCATTGCCGTCGATAGCACCATGAAACCGGGGCTAGCCATGTACACGCCGTTGTTGAGCATGTGGCGGAAGAATGACTCCGTGCGCTGACCAAGGGAGGGATCGTTGATCATGGCGCGCACTGCTGACCGATAATCTGTCAGCGGTGCGTCGGTGTGGAACAGGCCTACCATTGACGCCGCCCCGGTCACGGTGCCGGCCCGTCCGGTCAACCTGAACAGTTCCCGCAGACCGATGCGAAGCCGCTCGCCCAGTGCGGCCAGACGGTCGTGGGCCGCCCGGTCGTAGAGTTCCATGGCGATGGCTCCGGCCACCATGGTCATTGGATTGGCGTTGAAAGTACCGCCATGGGACATTTTCGCGCGGCCACGGGGATCGAATAACTCTTCCATCAGCGCGCGCGATGCACCTATCGCGCCGATCGGCAGCCCGCCCCCAATGACCTTGCCCATAGCCGTGATATCGGGCAACACGCCCAACTCGCCCTGGGCGCCGTTGTAGCCCATCCGGAAGCTGTATACCTCGTCGAAGATGAGCTTCGCGCCCAGCGCGGTGGTCTCTTCACGCAGCATCTTCAGGAACTCGTCATCCATCTGCAGAAAACCGAGGTTCTTGCACAGAGGATCGATAATCACCCCGGCGAGGTCATCGCCATGACGACGCAGGATTGCGCGACCCGCTGCCACGTTGTTGGCCGGCAGGATGATCGTATTGGCCCGGGCCGACTCATAAACCCCGGGGGGCGCCACACCCTCCGGAGAATCATCCGCACCCCACAGGTCTGGCGTCGGATACACGCTCACCGACATTGCGTCATAGCTGCCGTGGTAAGCGCCTTCAATCTTGGCAATCTTGTTGCGCCCGGTGGCGGCCCGCGCGGCCATCACGGCGATCATCACCGCTTCCGTGCCCGAGTTGGCGAACCGGACCTGCTCAACCGCCGGCATCCGCTCGGTCACCAGTTCGGCCAACCGGATTTCCGCCTCGGTGGGGAGTGCAACGGAAAGCAGCTTGCCCGCTTGCTCCCGGAGCGCTGCCACAATGCGGGGATGGCAGTGGCCGTGGATCAGCGCCGAGTAATTGTTGATGCAGTCGATGCGCTCGACACCGTCGGCATCCCAGATTCTGCAACCCTCCGCCCTGTCGACATACACCGGGTAGGGCGGAAAATAAACAGAATTGCGACTGTTACCCCCGGGCAGGACTGACAGCGCTCGTTCATACAGCGCGTGAGATCGGGATGTGTCGTCAGGATACATGCGGGTTCTCCTCTAATTATCTATGCACCATCGCGCAAACGCTGGCGCAGCAGTTTCTTGTTCAGCTTGCCCAGTGTTACCCGGGGGATCTGGTCGACGACAAAGACTTCGCGGGGAACCTTGAAGTCAGCCAGCTGATCCTTGCAGCGACTTATGATTCGTGTAGCCAGTTCGGTGACCGCAGAGTCCTCCGTCACGCCCGGAGCCTCCACAAAGGCCACCGGCACCTCATCAAGCATGTCGTCCGGTCGCCCCACCACCGCAACCTCGAGCACGCCGGGCACGGTTGCCACCACTCGCTCGATTTCTGACTCCGCGACGTTTTCCGCCCCCACGCGCAGCATATCGCCGGAGCGGCCATTGAAAGTAATGCAGCCGTCCTCTGTGACGGTCACCATGTCACCGGTGTCAAACCAGCCATCTGCATCGAAGGCCTTGCAGGTAGCCTCGGGGTTATGCAGATAGGAGTGAAACAGAGAGAGTCCAGGGATGCCGCGAATCCACAGGCGCCCGCTCTCTCCGAAGGCGGCCTCCCCGCCTTCCGCAGAGCGCACCTGCACCTCGTATTCCGGCGAGGGCAGACCCATGCTCATTTCGCGATCCGGCATACCCAGGGTCGAATAGATGGGCAGGGCAACGGTTTCCGTCATCCCGAACCAGCCGATACAGGGAATTCCGAGCATTTGCCGTATGATTTCAGGGTTATGCGCTCCAAGGCCCCAGCGTTCAACAGGGTGTTGCGGAGGAATGGGCCGTGACATCAGGGCTTTCAGGGCAAAAGGGATCTGGATACCCCAGGTGCAGCGGTGCCCTACCACACAATCCCAATACCTGGAGGCGGAAAAACGCGGTTGCAGGACGATAGTCGCGCCTGCCCACAGGGTAGCCAGATGCGAATAACAGAGTGCATTGGTGTGGTACAGGGGCAGGAAGACGTGGCCAATATCCGCGGGCCGGATCATGCACACCTGGGCATTGCTGCGTGCAGCAAATATCGCGTTGGCGTGGGTCCACAGCACACCTTTGGGACGCGACGTGGTTCCCGACGTGTACTGCACCGAATTGTAGGCAAGCGGGTCCGAATCGACCGGCTGAAACCCGGTGGCATCGATCATCAGCTCCGCAAACGGCACAGCCTCACCGAGATCGACGGAGGCAGGTTCGGCTCCCGCGTCGTGCTCGATACAGGCAACCCAGGCCAGCTGCTCGCCAGCCCCGCTGACACGTTGCAGGTAAGCCGGCTGGGTAAGCGCCACACTGGCGCTACAATGTTCGATAAAGTAATTGAGCTCTTCGCCGCTAGAGCGGGTGTTGGTGGTCACCACCACGGCCCCCAATTGCGAACAGGCATGCCAGGCCTGGAGGAACTCCGGGCAGTTGTCCATATGCAGCAGGACAAAGTCGCCCTGCTGTACCCCCCGCTCGCGCAAGCCCGCGGCCAAGGAGAGGACGGAAGCGTAGAATTCGACATAACTGATCGACTGGGAGGGGGCATCAAATGGCGCCCAGACAATAAACGGATGATTCCCACGACTCTCCGCTCGCCAGCGCAGCAGCCAGGGCACGTTGCGCTGGTTACTGCCGTGAAGCCGGGGTACCTTGCGGCACGAGGGAGATCCTGCTGCTGTAATTACGGTCACGTTTACTACCCTGCCTGTGGAGCTGCGGTTGAGCGTTGACTTATAATGTGAACAGTGTTCATATTAGCAGAATCCCGCAGCCTGGCAAGCAAATAAATGCTTACCGGACCTCTAACCAGGAGCGCTCGTGAAAGAAGACATTGAACAGCTGCTGGCGGCAACGGCAACCGTTGCGCCGGGGGTGTTGCTCGGCATAAACGCACCGTTCCAGCAGCTGTACTTCCGGGGCGCGGCGGGAAAATACCGCCTGGAGGATGAATCAGCGCTGGAACAGGACCACGCCTTCCGCATCGCCAGTATGAGCAAGACCTTTACCGGCTTGCTCTGTGCCCAACTGATCGAGCAGGGCCGGATCAGCCTGCACACGCCGGTGATTGAGCTGCTGCCCCGGCACATTGCTACCAGGGTTCCCGTCGCCTCTGGACATCAACAGAAGGACATCACGCTGGAGCTCCTGCTCTATCACCGCGCGGGCTTTAATGATTTTGCGCTGTCGGAAGAGTGGTTCCAGGTGCTGGCCAGTGACCCCGGGAAATTCCGGACGCCGGGGGAGATCGCCGCATGGGCATTGGATAACGCGCAACTGGTGGGCGCGCCCGGCGAGATCTATCACTACTCCGATACCGGCTATGTTCTTCTCGGCCTGCTGCTGGAGCAAGTGACCGGAACCACCTACGCGCAACTCTGCCGGGAAAACATCTTCGACCCCCTGGGCATGGACCAGACCTATCTGGAAGGGCACGAGACGCCCCAGGGAAAGCTTTCCCACTGCTATATCAACATGAACAACGACTACATCGACGCGCTGCAGATAAACGGCAGCTGCGACTGGGCAGCGGGTGGCCACGTATCAACACTGCGGGATCTGGACAGGTTCCTGCGCGGGACCTTCGCCGGCAAGCTTACCCGCGAGCCGGAAACTCTGGACACCTTTCTCACCGGGCAACTCGCCAAGCAGGGCTATTATTACGCCATGGGCATTGGCAGAAAAGTCATCCATGGCAAAACACTCTGGGGCCACCTGGGCCACTGGGGTTCCTTCATGTATTACTGCCCGGAAGAACGCCTCAGCCTGAGCGGCACCCTGAACCATGACGGCGCGCAACACAATGCGTTCCTGGAACAGCTGCTGCGGATTATTTTCCCGGACACATCTGCGTCCTGAGTCAGTCACTGAGCGCGACATACTCACCTGTTGCGGGGTCCTTGCGCACCCCGCCGGGCTCCCAACTTCTTCCTGCCATGACAATCCCGACACCCCGAACCTGGCGGCGCAGGCGCTCAAGCGCGCACTCCAGGTTCGTCGGCGCATCGGAATCCGGCGCGTCCAGGGGCGTGAGGGAGCCGACCAGCACAATGGATTTTTCCAGCGCAGACTCGCTCAAGTGTTCCAGCAGATAGAGCCCGGTCTCCGGCATCGTATAGGTACCGTGCGGGATCAACACACGGCTGGCGGCGGCAGACTCAATCGCCTCCACCAGCGCAGCCCGGTCGCTCTCGCCGATGGCGCGGGAATCCTTCATCGTCACCACGGTGAAAGCTATATCCAGGTCGAAACGCTGCGTATTGCGCTGCAGCCAAGCCAACACACGGCTGGGCGGGGGCGCCTGGCCCGGGGCCAGAATCCCGTTGATCGTGCCGCCGGTTTCGATCAGGGCCACTTGCATGGCTACGCGGACAACTCCCGTACAGCGTTTTCACCGATGGCGTATTTGACCTTGAACTGGTAGGTGTCAAACCAGTCCTCAATGGACATTCCTTCAAACCACATGGTGCCCTATACTCCTACCACCACTGCCGACCATTGCTGTATCAGGTCCATCCACAGGTCATTGCCGCCGGCGCTGTTGATCAGACACACGAAACCTGTTTTCTGCGCCGGGATGACGGTATACACGCTGCGCCAGCCAGGGTTGCCCCCCGTATGTTGCACTGCCCGTACACCAGCAATGTCGACAACGTAGTGTCCAAGCCCCGTGTAGAAATCCAGCCCCATCTCGGTTTCCGCGTAGCGATCAGGGCGCTGCATTTCCGCAACGGAATCTGCGGCCAGCACACCGCGGCCGGGCGCTTCACCATTGGGCCCCTCCATCTCCGCGCAGGCAAAACGTGCCAGCTCGATAATGTTCGAGTACATACCGCCCGCAGCCTTGCCATTGGTGCGATACAGCGGAATTGCCTCCAGCGTGTCGCTGTAGGGTGTCGCCACCCGGGGCAGCTGCGAGTCACGAACCTCGAAGCTCGACTCGGGCATGCCCAGGGGGCCTAGAATTGCCTCGCTCATGAATTCGGTGAAGCTCTTGCCGGTTATTTCCTCGATGATCAACTCCAGAATGGTGAATCCACCACCGGAGTATTCGAAACCGGTACCGGGCGCCTGTAGCAAATGCACCGGCTTTCCGTAGGACTCCGGATCCATCCCCCATTTCACACAATAGGCGAGTTGCTGTTCGTCGAGCGAGGGCGTTCTCCCATAGAGAATGTCTTCCGCCGTATACCAGGTTTCATCATAAGGCGTGCCACCGCAACCGGAAAGGGACGTGCCACCGAAATGCATCAGCAGCAGGCGCGGTGTCACTGCCCTCGCATCGTAATCCGAAGGCGGCAGGTGCCAGCGCGTCAGGTAAGTGTCGATGGGAGCGTCCAGGTCCAGCCTGCCCTGCTCCACCAGCTTCATGATGCCCCATGCCGCAACAGATTTGGAAATGGACGCGACCTGGAACATTGTGTCTTCCCGCACCGCTGTTTTTGTTGCAATGTCAGCATAGCCATAGCAGCGAATGGTCGAGATCTCCGAATTCTCGATCAGCGCAAGGGCGCACCCTGGCAGGCGCAGCGCTGATAACTGCTCAGGAACGGTGTTGTCCAGGTGACGGACGAAGTCATTCATTGTGTGTCTCCGGCAAGGGCTTTGCTCACAATCTCGTAGAGTCCTTTGGAAATGTCGGCGTCCAGCACTTTTTGCAGTGCAGCCCGCATCAGCGCCTGCCTGCCATGGTCAAACCTGCGCCACTGCAAAATCTGGGGCATCAGCCAGTAGGTCGATCCCGGCTTGAATCCGTCCACCAGAATCAGCCTCTCTGCCAGCATGTTGTAGGCACGACCACTGGGTTCATTGAAGCCGACCCTGTTCTGGCGGAAAAAACCACCGTAAAAGGCCATGGCTCGCGGTGCGTTCATGATATCCATGGCCGGGTGTTGTTCCAGCTCCAGCACCAGATCAATCGCATTGGGCAGACGGGAAAGCGCCTGGGCGTTGAACCACTTGTCGATCACCGGAGGCTTGTGCTGCCAGCGTTGGTAAAACTCGGCAATCCCCTGCGTGCGCTCCGGGCAGTCGACATGGCAAAGGTTGGCGAGGGCGGCAAAACCGTCGGTCATGTTATTGCTGGAGCGGATCTGGGCCAGACAGAGCGCGGTGACCTCCGCGTCCGCAGCGGCCAGCAGCATCTCCAGGCAACGGTTGCGCAGACTGCGCCGGCCAATGGCATCCGCAGAGAAAACATACGGCCCATCATCAGTCAGGGCACGGTAGCGCTCAAGCAACAGGTCACGGTTGCACCTGGCCAATTCCCCAGCGATGAAATCCCTGGCGGCATAGTGACCGTCGATGTCAATCTGGATCAGACCGGCGCTCAGGGCTGGCTCCTCCGGCAGCGAAAGCAGCTCAGCAAGCAGTCCGGGGTCGGTAGCCTCGTCACGCAGCAGCGCGGACCAGGTAGCGAGAAAGCCAGCGTCCAGCACCATGGGAGTCCCGGCGTGCCAGTGCCCCGCCAGCTCCCGGGTGATATTGATTGCCAAGGACTGCCCCGCTTGCCAGCGGTTGTAGGAATCGGTATCCCTGGACCAAAGGAACGCCAGTTGCTCGTTGGACAAGTCCGCCTGCAGGGATACAGGCGCGGAAAACCCGCGCAACAGGGAGGGTACGGGCTCGGAAGTGATGTTCTCAAACCTGAAGGTGCGGGATTCCTCGCGCAATTCCAGCAACAGGTTGCCATCGACGCTCCTGACCTCCGGGTGACTGACCGCAATATCATGCCCTGCCTGATCCAGCAGCCCCGCCAGCACCGGGATATGAAAAGGCTCTTTGACCGGCTGCCCCGGTGTCACCGGTGTCGACTGACTCAAGCGCAGTTCGTAACACCTTGCCTCGGTGTCGTAGTGACCACTGGCCACGACACGGGGGCGCCCGACCTGCTCGTACCAGCGATAAAACTGTGACAAATCGCAGCCACTGACATCCTCAATGGCGGCAATAAAAGCCTCAGTGGTCACCGCCTGCTGGTCGTGCCGCTCAAGGTACAGTTTCACACCGTTACGAAAAAGCTCATCGCCGAGCAGGCACTGCAGCATGCGAATAACTTCCGCGCCCTTTTCGTAGACGGTTGCGGTATAGAAATTGCGAATCTCGATGTATTCATCTGGCTTGACCGCATGTGCCGCGGGCCCATCATCCTCAGGAAACTGGTTGCGCTGCAGCGCTTTCACAAACTCGATGCGCTTGACACCGGCGCCGGACATCTCCTGGGAAAAACACTGATCCCGATAGCGCGTCAGGCCTTCCTTCAGGCACAACTGGAACCAGTCGCGACAGGTCACCCGGTTGCCGGTCCAGTTGTGGAACACTTCGTGGGCCAGAATGCGCTCGATGACCAGGTAGTCTGCATCGGTGGTGATTTCCGGATCGGCGCAGATGCCATTGGCATCAAATATGTTGAGACCTTTGTTTTCCATCGCTCCGACATGGCCAGTCAGAGCAACGATATTGTATACATCAAGATCGTACTCTCGATCGTACTTCTCTTCCTCCCAGCGCAGAGAGCGCTTTAGCGCGCCCATGGCAAAATCACACTCGCCGATGCGTGCCCGATCAGCGTAGATGCCCAGTTCGACCCTGCGACCGCTGGCAGTGATGTATTCGTCGCTGAGACAGGCAAAGTCTCCTGCAACAATGGCAAAAATATAGGAAGGCTTGGGAAACGGATCTTCCCAGCGCACCCAGCGACGCCCATCCGGCAGCACGCCCTCTTCCACAAGATGTCCATTACTGAGCATGACAGGGTAGGTATGGGGGTCGCCAATGAGGGTCACCGAATACACTGAAAGGACATCAGGCCTGTCCGGAAACCAGGTAATCCGGCGAAATCCCTCGGCCTCACACTGGGTAGCGAGTTTTCCAGAAAGCTCGAACAAGCCTTCATCACCCTCGTTCGCGGCCGGGCAGATCGTCGTTCGAGTCGTCAGAGTACAGCGCGACGGGAGATCGACAACGATTAGCACGTCGCCTTCCACCCTGTACTGCGAGGGCGCCAGCGGCTGACCATCCAGGGCAATGGCATCCAGGGACAAACCAACACCATCGAGCTGCAGCGGAACAATTTCGCCGCACTTGCGCTCCAGCAACAGGTCGCTCTCCACCACCGTTGCCCCGCGGTCAAGCTCAACCTGCAGCCGCACAGACTTCACCTGAAAAGGAAACGGCGCGTAGTCTCGCAGCCGGATCGGCTGCGGTTTGTCATTGGAAACGGGAGTAGTCAAGGGATGAGACCCCACAACACCGGGGATCAGAACCGGAATCGCAACTCAGCGCCATAGGTACGGGGAGCAATGAGGGCATAGTGGTAGAGAGGGAATACAAATGAGCTGGCCCCAAACAGGTTGTTCACGTTGTCGTCATCAGTAAGGTTCCGACCCCACAACGTCACTTGCCAGCTATCATCACCACCAGAAATGCCGAGCCTGGCGTTAACAATGCCCTGACTGTCTGCAGTAAAGAACGGATCATTATTGGGCTGCAGGAAAAAGTCATCCTGATAGGCGTAGTCTACGCGCAGGCTTCCCTGCAGATAGTCGCTAAAGTTCCATTCTGTCTGCACACCGAGGCTGGCAGTCCATTCAGGCGCACGCGTTAATTTATTGCCACTGTAATCCGTGTTCGCGTCGAGCACATACTCATCATACTCAGCATCCGCATAACCCAGTGCTCCGTAGACTGTCCAACGCTCCAGAGGCACCCACTCGAAGTCGACTTCAAAGCCATCACTGACCGCCTCACCTGCGTTGCTCTGCTGGAAGCCCGACCCAGCGACAAAGCGGCTTTCCTGTTTATCTTTGTACTCCATATGGAATACCGCGACATTTACCCGCAGCGTATTGTCGAGCATGGTGGACTTCAAGCCGAGCTCGTAGGCATCCAGTGTTTCAGCATCAAAACTGACCAGAGAGGCCGTTGTACTAACACCATTGTTGAACCCGCCCGCTTTATACCCGCTTGCGTAGCTGGCATAGGCCAGGATGTTTTCGCTTGGCTGCCAGTTAAGGCTGACCGTGGATGTCAACTCACCGTCGTCCTGATCATCCTGCAAAACAAAGTTCGAGAAGCCAACGGCTCCAGCGAGAGGGTCAGCCTTTTGCTCGTAATCGAGGCTCTTGTCGTCCTCTGAATAACGCAAGCCAGCAGTCACGCTCCACTGATCGGTGAGATCGTAGGTCGCATTGCCGAAGAATGACAGGCTATCGGTTTCAATCGAAGAGGTGGCGTTGATATCAACACCGTTCGGTAAACCGGGGCTGATATCCGATGGCCGCAAGCCGCTACCAATAAGGTCAGTCAGACCAAAGAAGGCGAAGATGGTATCACTGCCGCTCAGCGACTGAGTGAACACATCAAATTCCTGATGGTAGAAATAGGCTCCAACAACCCAGTTAAGACGGGCGTCAGCGTTACTTTCCAAACGGAACTCCTGGCTCCAGGACTCCATATCGCGCGTATCAATACCCGTCAGGTCATCCAGGGGGGTCCAATCCGAATCCTGCTTGTAATCCTCCTCCAAGGACTGCATCGACGTGACAGAGGTGAGGGTGACGTTGTCAAAGTCATAGTTCACGTGCAGCGCATACATGCTGTCTTCAACGTCTTCAAAACCAGGGTCCGGGATACTGACGTCATAGGTCTTTTCAAGAGGTTCTCCCTGGAAGCGTGTTATGTAGGCATTGCCTCTGCCCTCGCTCTTCCGGTAGCTGGCGGTAAGCAGTACGTCCATTCGCTCGTTGATTGTCCACAACAGCTGTCCACGGCTGGTGGTATAGTCGAGGTTGTTCACGGTGCCGCCAAAGCTGTTGTCAAGAAAGCCATCGCGCTCAGTGTCCACAACTGAGAGCTTCGCAGCCAGGCTATCCGTCAACGGCATACTGATCAGGCCGCCCATGCGAGTATAGTTATAATCACCTACATCCAGCAGCACCATGCCCTCGAGCTCTGTCCCCGGACGCTTGGTGGTGATATTGATTGCGCCAACGGTGGTATTGCGTCCGAACAGGGTTCCCTGAGGACCTTTCAGAACCTCTACCCGTTCAATATCCAGCAAATCGCTATTGAAGCCCGAGTCTCGGCCGATATACACCTCATCGATATAGACACCTACGGCAGGGTCATTGCCTAGGCCGCCGCCGGAGGAAATGCCACGCAGTGTGATATTGGTAAATTTGTTGCTCAAAGGTTCCAGATAGCTCATGTTTGGAACCAACTGGGTAATGTCTTGTAGACGCACCAGCCCTGCTTCGGCAATATCCTTCGCCGTAAGCGCGCTGATGGCAATGGGTACTTGCTGCAGATTTTCCTGGCGCTTGCGCGCTGTCACCACGACTTCCTCCAGCTCCTGGCTGAAGCCAGGTTCGCTGGTGAGTGCAACACTCAACCCGAGGGTCGACACGGCGGCTACTTTCAGTGACAAAGTCCTAATCATATTCGACTCCCGGCTCGTAGGCAGTTAAATGAACAGTGTTCATATGAACAGCGTTCATTTAAACTACAAGATTCAGGATTCGTCAAGATCTATTTTGGTGCTCCGGCTAATGCGCCTCGCAGACAAACATCCATCAGCACGTCCGCGAGAGCATCGACACCGATCTCCGGGGTATCACCCACGGTCACCATGCCATCAAGCATCTGCATTGCTGCGCCGTGGCAGAGCGACCAGACGGCTAGCGCATAAGGATAATGAATAGCCGATTTCGAAGGGTCATAAGAGCCACTGCCATACCACCATTCCACTGACACCCTGAAACTGGTGTCACCGGCCTCGCCGACTTCGGGAAGTGCCCGGTAACTAAGCACGGAGCGACTGAACATCAGTCGATAGAGACTGGGGTTTCTCGCGGCAAAATGCAGATATTCACGGGTGAGTTGGCGCAGACAAGCTTCAGGATCGGCGATTGTCTCGTAGGCCGCACGCTCGAGTGCCTCGAGCTGACGATAACCATCGGCAGCTATCGCCGCCAAAAGCTCGTCGAGGTTCTTAAAGTGATTGTATATTGCCGAGGGCGCGACCCCCACCTCCCTCGCCACACGACGCAGGCTTAGCGCGCTGAGCTCCTCGTTTTGCAGCAATTTCTGCGCGGTCTTGAGGAGACGATCGCGCAGGTTACCTTTATGATAACCATACTGAACAGCAGATTTTGAAGCAGTCACCGTGATGCCAATTGTTCCAAACGTTTCCTGATTATAGCGTGACGGCGGGCGTCAATGGGGAAATTCCAGAGGATCGCCGCGGCTATAACGCTGGTAACGGCAGGTATGATGATGTACGTCGTGTGGAGCCCCCAAAGCGCTACCCCCTGATTGTCAGCGCCCAGTTCATAGCCAAACAGGGCCAGCAGGGGGAACGCAAACCCTGCCCCAACTCCCATAGTGCCCTTCTGCAACAAGGTCTGGATCGCGAAATAGTTACCCGTATTGTTGCTTCCGGATTTGAGGGTACCGTAGTCCGAGATATCGCCCAGCAAGGCCATCGGGGCAATATAGCTGGCCGAGTTGATAAAGGCCGTCACAATCACCATAAGCATGAGAGGCAAAAATGCCTCAATCCCGGGTTCAAGCAAGAATACCGCCGGCTGCGCCAGAGAAAAAGCGGCCCAGGAAAATGCCCAGCACCGATGCTTGCCATAGCGCCCCATCAACCTCGCCCACACCGGCATCGACAGGGTTTGAACCAAGAAGAACATGATCATCAACAGCGGGAATTTTGCTCCCAGCTGGAGATAATCTCGCATAAACACGAAGATCACCGAGAGGTACATACCCTGCCCGATACCCCAGACAGCCTGGGCCAGCACGAAGCGCCACAAAGGGCGATTGAACTTCAGGTCACTCACCGTCTTGCGCAGAGATTGCGGCGCCTGCTTCGAGAGATCGATACCCACGGGGACAAATGATATGGCCAGCAGTGCGCTGAGCGGCATCAGCACAACAAATATCCAGGCTATGCCGTTGATGACCTGCGGGCCGATCTCAGATGTCCCGGTGAACGGAGCCAGCATCAACGGCAGCACCCAGAAGAGAAGGCTACCGATCACCGACATCACGGAGTACGTTGTGGAAATGCGTGAGCGGTCGTTGTAGTTTACCGCCAGTTCGCTGCCCCAGGCCTGGTGTGCGATAGTGAACAGGGTAAAGCCGAGATAGACCCCGCAAAGCCAGAGCGCATAATAAAAACTGCCCGCGTCAGCGGGGGGGCGGAAGAGTTGAAAGATCGATACCGAGGAGACTATGGCCCCCATCACCAGCCATGGCTTGCGCTTACCCCAACGCGTTGTGGTTCGGTCCCCCAGATACCCGACGATTGGATCTGTCGCCGCATCGAACCACCAGCGCAACAGGTTGACCACACCGATACCCGTGAGCGTAGCGGCAGTGTGTTCTACATAGAAAGTGGGCAATATTATGGCCGCAGGGAGGTTGATAAATGCGATGGCTATGCCCGGCAGCGCGTAAAGGAACACCTGGCCATTACTGGATTTTTGCATGCTCGCGCCCTATTCGAGACCAGGATTAGACTGAAGTAGCGCAGCTATTTTCTGCTGTTCCTCGGGGGTCAGTTTGGGGACCACATCTACCGCGGCCAATGCATAAGCCTCCAGCAATTGCTCTGCTGACCACTCGGACGTTCCCCCGTAGAGAACCTTGCCCTGCTGAATGAGCGTATCCGGGTCGGGCCAATGACAGAAGTAAAGATCCAGATAATCGACCCCAAGCCTTTGCATCGCCTGTTCACAGGCCTCAATCACGTGCTTGCGACTGAGACCCCGCTGCAGCGGCCCCGGATTCTTCTTGCTCCCAAACATGACCTTGGACGACACACAGAAAGAATCCCGGCTCCAATTGCGGCGCCGCAGCGCCTCCCCCATGATCATTTCCGACTGGCCCCAGGCATATCCCTCGGCATTGTCAAAAAAATTGACCCCCGCATCATAGGCGGCGGCCAGGCACTCGATCGCAACATTCACATCAACCGTGCGCCCAAAGGTCACCCAGGAACCAAAGCTGAACTCGCTGAGTTGCAAGCCGGACTTGCCCAGCCGTTGATATTTCATCACTCTATCCTCGTCCAGCAGCGGGAAGCGTTCATCTTAACTCCGGCGCCTTCAAGGAGCTGAGCAGGACGCCGAATATGAACATTGTTCATATTCGGCTATATTGCGAACCGCGTCAAACGTATGGCGTGGACGAGCGAAGATAGGGCAGATATCGACACAGACCCTGATCGCGCTACGCTAACACCTGTCCTACACACCAGACACGAAAGCCTCTGGACCGATCGTTCCAACGCTTTGCTTGGAAGCGAGTCCTGAACGAAGGAGCGAAAGCAATGAACTCTAACCTGATTGTGAAACAGCAGGGCCACATCAGCACCATCACACTCAATAGAGCCGCAAAGGGGAATGCCCTGAGCACCGATATGCTTACAGAGCTTGAGGCTATAGCGCTGGGCTTTGCCGACGACGAGTACACGCGCGCCGTGATCATTCGGGCAGAGGGGGCCAATTTCAGCTTTGGCATGGATCTCGATGAAATGACAAACCGCGAGCGTCCAAGCCTGCTGATGTTGCGCCGCGAGGCGGAGTTGGGCGCGCGGCTGATGCGTGCGCTCAGGGATATTCACCAGCCCACCATCTGTGCCATTCAAGGCATTGCGACCGGAGGCGCCACCTGTATTGCAAGCGCCTGCGACTTCCGTATCGCCGCTGAAAATGCCCGCATGGGTTACGGTGAGGTCAAACTGGGCATCAATCTGATGTGGAATGCACTGCCACTGTGTGTCCACCTGGTGGGACCAGCCCGCGCCAAGCAGTTAATTATGTCAGGCAAGTTGGTTGCGGCGGATGCTCTGGCTCAGTGGGGTTTTGTCGATGAAATCTGCCCACCCGAAGAACTGGATGCACGTGCACTGGCATGGGCGAACGACTATGCTGTACTGCCCCCAATGGCGGTGCAAATGATCAAGCGCAGTATCAACCGGTTCGCCGGGGCGCTAGATGAAGCCATTATGCATGCCGATGTGGATCAATGGTTGCTGGGGGTACAGAGTGAAGACTTCACGGAAGCAGTATCCGCTTTCATGCAGAGGCGGCCGGGGGAGTTCACTGGCAACTGAAAACTATGTTTAAAATCTGCAAGCCGCTGGTGCTGCTTACCGCGACAATGATACCCGCCAGTCACGCTAACACCATGGCCACTCTCTTTGCAGGCGCCGTCGCGCCGCATTAATTCAGCAGGCGGTGGAAATCTGGAACACTGCCAACGAAAACTGAGAGCTCAGCACCGCGGTCGTGGGAAATAGCGCTCTAATGTGGTGTCGCCCATCCTCAACCAAGCGTTCGCTCCAGAGCGCTCAGAATGCGCTCAACGTCTGCGATACTGTTATAATGCACAAGCGATATCCTCACCACCCCATCCTCGGGCTTGATGCCCATATGCGACAGCGCACGATACGCATAAAAGTGTCCGTGTTCTGTGCCGATGCCGGCACCCTGCATAGCCTTGGCCACCTCGCCAGCACTTTTCTTGAGCGGCTTGAATGCAATGGTTGTTGAGCGGTCACCGTCACGGACGTGTGGCTTGCCCAGTACGCGCGTGTCCGAACGTGGCTCAAGAAAATCGAGTAGCGCCGCAGCAAGCTTCTGCTCATGCGCAGCAATCTTCGTGTGCAGCCACTGCAGCCTTGCGCTCGGAGTCGCGGACTCCGGGCCTTGATGATGAACATAGAGGTCCTGAAAATAGTCCAGCACGCCACGGCATGCTGCCACCTGCGCGTGTTGGGGGCCCGCGGGGTTAAAACGTTTGTGGCTGTCCTGATGCAGGAAAAAATGGCTCTGTGGAGGCAATTCTCCCTGCAAATCTCGACGCAGGTACATGATGCCCTGATGTGGGCCAAATACCTTGTAAAGGCTGAACAGATACATATCCACGTCCAGCGCTGCCAGATCTGGGATGTGGTGAGGTGCATAGGCAACCCCGTCGACACAGATCCTCGCTGGGCTGTTCGCTCGTATCAGTCGAGCGATCTCAGGCACAGGATTAACGGTGCCAACTACATTTGAGCAGTGGGTGAAAAACACCCACCGTGTTTTGTCCGTCAGAAGCGGATAGAGAATTTGCGGGTCGAGTAGGCCCGTTACTGGATCAATGGGCCACTCCTTGAGCGTTACACCAGCCGCTTCCGCCGCATAGCGCCAGACGCCGTGGTTTGACTCGTGATCCTGCTGGGTCACGATGATCTCATCACCCGGTCCCCAATTGCGCGCCAGGGCCTGAGCCATTACATAGCTGTTCAACGATGTTGATGGGCCTATGGTCAGTTCATCCGGGTGTATGTTGAGCGCTCGGGACCAGCCACTGCGGGCTTCGTCCATTGCCTGGCCGGCCTGATTTGAAACCGCGTAACCGGCATAGGGCTGAACCCGCATATGACGATTGTAGTGTGAAAAAATATCCAGCACGGGGCTGGCCACGAAGCTTCCACCCGCGTTGGAACAGAACACCAGGTCCGGATCGTCATGTAATTGTGGGAACTGCGCTCTCAGGTAAGCGACATCAAGATCCATGGTCTACCTCACAGGGTCAAAACGCAGTGATTGCGCCCTGCAGAATTGGTCAAGGCTCTGCAGCAGCGCGCTCATCGTGCGTGAGTTTCAGTACCGGGGTCAAAATTGCGGTTCGATGTTTACTGCCCCAAAGGAAGATAGCGACTCACGGAGTGAAGCCACTACGGTGGCAGATTAAACACAGATCCCGACAACAATGTGAACGGTGTTCATATTGTTCCATCAAAGCCATTTCGTCAACTGTTATGTAATGATCGGCGCACTTTCAGCTAGGGGAGTTGGCCGCTGACCCTTCGCGTCAAGCATGCTCTGATGTTCGTCGAGAGCCTTGCCGACACGACAACCAGCATAATGATTTAGATTCAAGGTACTTGAATAGTTGACGGTATAGTGGAAGATGATCAGCGCAACAAGCGAAGGGTTCCTTGCCCCTGAGGCCGAGACCTTTGCCAAACAGGCAGGCTACCTAATGATCTCAGCACAAAAAGTTTCCTGTGAACGGTTAGGTCGGCGTCTCGACCGGATGGCGGAATTCGGGGCTCGAGCCGACGGCGGCGTCAACCGACAGGTTTACAGCGACGCAGACCGAGCAGCACGGGCCGAGCTGAACCGCTGGGCGACCCAAATGGGACTGGAACTCTACACCGACCCCATCGCCAACCAGTTCTTCCGGTTAATGCCAAAAGGTGTTGCAGCCGGTACCGCGCCAGTCCTCACTGGCAGCCATCTGGACTCTCAGCCCATCGGCGGGCGATACGATGGCGTCTACGGTGTGGTCGCCGCATTCGAGGCAGTTCAGGCGCTGATAGACTGTGGCGCCGTATTGACACGGCCGATTGAGATCGTGGCGTGGAGCAATGAAGAAGGTTCCCGCTTTGCACCGGGCTGTATGGGCTCGATGTGCTTTACCGGTGCCAGAGCGATAGACGAGTTTCTGGACACTTGCGATAGCGACGGGCTGCGCTTGGAGGACGAACTGACAAAAACGCTGCATTCACACCCCACGATGCAGCAACGCGGCTTCGGCCGGTCACTCTCGAGCTACATCGAACTGCATATCGAACAGGGCCCTATTCTGGAAAGGTTAAACAAACCCATTGGCCTCGTTACTGGAATTCAGGGCTGTCGCTGGTTTAACGTGACCATCAATGGCGAGGCACGGCATGCCGGAACCACCCCACTGTCTCAACGCCGCGATGCGCTGCGTGCGGCCGTTGCCTATATTTCCGACTTGCAGATGACCCTGCAAGATCCTGATGACACAACCCGCTTCACCATTGGGCGCATGAATGTAACACCCAATACGACTAACACCGTGCCACAGCAGGTGAGTTTTTCAATCGACTTGCGTCACCCCGATGATGAGGTGCTGAACTCGCTGAGTGAATGCATTCGCACAGTGTTGTCGCAACCGCAGCAAGGCTGCGATGCGGTTTGTGAGGAAATCTTTGCGCATGCAGCGGTTCGATTTCACGAGCAGGTAATTTCTGCAATCGAGACGTGTACCCATGGCCTGGAACTCGCCTATGAGCCAATGGTGTCCGGGGCCTTCCACGATGCCCTTTTCCTGGCAGATTACTGTCCCACGGCGATGATTTTCGTACCGTCGCAAGGAGGCATTAGTCATCATTACTCTGAGTTTACGCATCTGACAAATCTTTACGAAGGTGCGCGATTACTTGCCGCTACACTGGAGTACGTCGCGACCTTATCCATGGACGCCCCGGTAGCGGAAAAAGCCCGCAACGCCCAGGGCAGTTCCGGTTTGATGACGCGCGCCGGTTCCTGAACAGCAAACTCGCGAAATCGAGGGTCACCTCCTTGTTGAGCAGACGCCAGACGTTGACAGCCAGAGCCAGCGCCAAACTGCCGCGTTAATCTGTTTTTAATCTTTGCGAAAGGTGTTTTTCAGAGACGCCCGCTAGTATTTCCCTCGGTTAAACGTAACCAGTAAAGGGAGCTTATGAAAAACATCAAACTTGGATTGATCGCTCTGTCTGTGGCGGCGGCATCGCAAAGCACTTTCGCATTCGAGCAAGGCGATATCATCGTGCGTGCCGGGCTTGCAAATGTGTCACCTGACGACTCCTCGTCAAACATATTTGTCGGTGCAGACCTCGGGGTCGACCTGGCGGTGGGCGACGATACCCAACTCGGCCTCAACCTCGCCTACTTTTTCACGGACAGGCTGAATGTCGAAGTGCTGGCCGCTACGCCGTTTACCCACGACGTTGACTTTGGCGTCAGCGACCCCCTGGGTACGGGCAATCGCCTGGGCGAAGTCACCCACCTGCCGCCCACGGTTACGGTCAACTACTACTTCAACGCCCCGTCCAGCGCCTTCCAGCCCTACATCGGCGCGGGTCTGAACTACACGGTGTTCTTCGATGAGGAGTTTACCGGCCCGAACGCGGACGCGGGGTTGGCGAACCTGTCGCTGGACGATTCCTGGGGTTTCGCCGCACAAGTCGGCGTTGACTACATGATCAGCGACCAGTGGTTCGTCAATGGATCGGTACGCTGGATTGACATCGATACGGAGGCCTCGTTCACCCTAAACGGTGCGCCCGGACGCGTGGACTCCATCGAAATTGATCCGATGGTGTACACCCTTTCCATCGGCTATCGCTTCTAGCACGCAGGATAACGTTGACCAACGGACTATTTTTCCCGCCACATACCATCCAACACAGGAGTTAGACCATGAAACTTAAAGCAGCCGCAGGTATTTCCGCACTCGTTCTGGCCTCCAGCCAGGCCTTCGCAAGCGCCGTCGTGGTGAATCAGGGCCTCTCGGAGCAAGAGGTGCTGGCGGCACAGAAGGGCTGGTGCCAGGCGCTGGTCGATATCAGCAAAACCCACGAGGAGAAAGGCCAGGCAGCCGCCAAGTCACTCGCTAAGAACGTCATCGATGCGGCTTACGGCTATCAGATGGGTGCAGTCCTGTTCAAACCCACATTGACCGTGAAACCGCAGACTTTCCGTCCCACCAGTGAAGGCGCGCTGTCCTATTTTGTTGGTGGCGACCCGAATTTCCCCAGCGATACAGGCTTCGCGCTCAAAGGCTGGCAGAAGTGCGAGATTGACAACAACGCCGTATTCATCGCGGGTGACAGTGCCTCCACAATTGGCAAGGTGCATTTCACCGGCAAAGACGGCAGTGTGACGTCTGTCGACAAAACCTGGGGCTTCGTGAAGGATGACGCCGGTGATGTGCGGATCGTGCTGCACCACTCCTCGCTGGAATACCAGAACTGATCTAACCACACGGTTTTTGCCGCGGTAAGAGCGGCAAACATTCCGGCAGCGCCCGCCTCCACGCGGGCGCTTTTTTTTCGTGCCGACTTCGCAACTGGCGCCTCGCCGCTCAGACCTCCGGGCGTTCCCGTAGGGCAAGCCGATACCCGTTGCCCCGCAATGTCTGGATCGCGATATCCGCGTCGGTTGCCAGTTTGCGCCTCAGGCGGCTGATGTAGACATCGACAATATTGGTTTGCGGATCGCTGTGCGTTTTCCAAACACGGTTCAGGATGCGTTCCCGCGATAACACCTTTCCCTGATTCTCGGTCAGGTAGAGCAGCAGCTCGAATTCAATCTTGGTCAGCGACAGCTCCGCGCTCTTCACCCGCGCGACCCGTTCCTCCCGCTCCAGCACCAGCGTGCCGACCTCCAGCGTGCTCCGGCTATCACGCGGCACTGCCCCGGCGCGCCGTTGCAGCGCCGTGATGCGCGCCAAAAACTCGTCAAAATCGAAAGGCTTGCACAAGTAGTCATCGGCACCCTCCTGCAGGCCCCGGACCCTTTCGCTGACATCGTCCAACGCCGTCAGCATCAGGATCATGGGTGGCTCAGGTAAGGCCTTGATAACACTGATAATCTGCAGGCTATCCTGTGAACCGAACAGACGGTCGAGCACCACGATGTCGGGCGAGTGCTTGCGCGCGAAGGGTACTACGTCATGCAGGTCGGTCAGTGTGGTGCAGGCGTGACCCTCGGCGCGCAATCCACGTGCCAGGAAATGCAGCAGCGGTGCTTCGTCGTCGGCCAGAAGAATGCTCATGACCGCCGCTCAGTCGGCAACGTAAAGGAAAAACAGGAGCCTTGCCCCTGCACCGACTCAACCATAATCTGCCCACCGTGCGCCTCTACGATGGCTTTTGCGATGGATAAACCGAGGCCCAGGCCCTGATTGTGCTTGCTGAAGCGCACGAATCGCTCAAATATGTTGTCTACTTCCGCCGCGGAAATGCCGCCGCCTGAATCCCTCACTGAGATCGTAACCAGCTCCTCCCCGGCACGGGCTGCAATCTCCACCGGTTTACCTGCCTCTGAATACTTGGTCGCGTTGTCCAGCAGGATGGACACCACCTGCTGAATCCGCGGTTTGTCGATCGCCAGCGGGACATTGATCAGCTGGGGTTCAACAGACAGGGTATACGTACGCTCGGTATTGAGCTTCTGCCACTTGGCCACTTCCTGCTCAAGCAGCGGCTCCAGTTCATTATTGCTGAACTCAAGGTGCAGTTGACTCATCTCTGCCCGCGTCAACAGCAGCAGGTCGTCCACCAGCCGGCTTAACTTGACCGATTGGTCCAGAATCGCGCGCAACGTCTCTTTAAAATCCGTTTCGGAGGCCGACTGCAACCGCAACGTGACCTGCGCCTCACCCCTGATGATGGTGAGCGGGGTCCGCAGCTCGTGCGACACATCGGCGATAAACTGCCGACGCCGCGAGTCGATCTTGGTCAGCTGCAGGTTCGCCTCCGTCAACTCACTCGTTCTCTGCTTCACATCAAACTCGAGTTTCTGCCGCGATTCCAACTCGTTGGCCTCATGCTCCTGCAGACGCACCGCCAACTGATTGATGGACATCGCCAGAGCCTGGAACTCATCGTCCAGGGTAACGGCTATGGGGCTATCGTAATGCCCGGAGGCGATGGCATTGGTTGCCCCCTGAATCAATACAAGCGGTTGGTAAAGCTGGTTGAAGAGCCAGTAGCAGCCGTAGATGATCAATGGCAGCGACAAGCCAGCAAGGCCTATGGTGAACCAGACGATAACAATGTTGAGCGTATCTATCCTGGCATTGATCGCGGCAACCACACGGCTCTGCCGTGATACAGCGGCGTTGATCGACTCTCTGAACTCGTCATCAATCGTCACTTCGAGCAGGTTGCGCAGCTGTTCCTGTTGATTTAGCGGCAGGCCATTGTTACTGACAACCACCGCCTGGAACTCACCGATAATATGATCAATAAGACGCACAAGCTCGTCAGTGTCCTCGACGCTGCCCTGCGTGATAGCCACACCCAGAGCTTCCCGCTGCTCAAGTTCCAACTGACGAATCCTGTCGAGCGACTCCTGGATCGCAAGCTGCTTCTTGCGCACAAAAGCCTGATTGGCGTTGCGACCGAAAATCACTTCATCCGTAAGTTGCTTGAAAAGGCGATAGGACGTGCCCGCCAGCTTCTCATGTTCGACAAGCAGGGACTGGGCAATGGTGCTTTGGCGGAGATTGTCTCGGGTGAGGTGCGCCGATATCGCGGTGCTGATCAACGCCACCAGCAGAATGAACGCGGTGGTAAACCCGAAATAGAAAAGCTTTCGTTTATACATGAGTCGGTTGCCGTGTGACGCTGACCAGGATATCCATGCACGAGTGGATCAGCGATTGCCTGTCAGTATACCGGGGTGCTCATACATACGTCTGCGGCGGGCAGTGTGGTTTTACGACCATGCAGGAAATCTGCCCCGACAGAGCATAATCGCGGCACAGGTAAGGAATTGCATGTCCGTTAGAAAGTACCACGAGCCTGAGAAGGACCGAGCTTTGAGGACTGACTTTTGAGAGTACCGCCCCGCTGAGGGTGGGACGGTATGTTCGATGGGATACAGATGAGGGCCCGTCCCTTGACTGGGGAGAGCCGGTAGAGCCCAAAAAAAAACCCGCAAGGCCTACAGCAATGCGGCTCTTCATCATTAACGGGGGACACCGGGGCTCGTTAAACTGATTTTGCGGAA
>OJBX01000097.1_pt1 | contig 69337 bp, 59 predicted proteins | sample 1590751 | NCBI WGS metagenome assembly OJBX01 (sample SAMN05416780, study PRJEB24817) | seawater metagenome | isolation source: Sea water | place: Canada:Atlantic | collected 2013-07
ATAAGAGACAGGGTCAGGTCCGGGAGTTGCGGGCGCAGATCATGCCACACTTTTTTGCAATCCGCATCAAGATTCCAGAACCGGTTGAATTGCATCAAAGAATCCTCACTGTTTTCTGGCACGTCGGTATCACCGTAACGCGCCAGAAAGGCGTCCAGCTTGTCCAGATGGGAATTCTGCTGCTGGGGGTAGGCATGCCAGACCAGGGGTCTCGCCGCCCATTGGGCACGGACAAACGAATCCTCTCCACGCACTATATTCAGGTCACATGCGCTTAGCAGCCGGTCATAGTCATCCAGTGGCAGAAACGGGATAACCAGCACACTCAGCGAACCTTTTTCCAGTACCTCACCCACATCCGGTACCACGGGCTGACCCAGGGCATCTGCGACATCGACCAGAACGTTGCCCACAGGCACCAGGCACAAGACCGGAACCGGGTCTTCGGCCAGGGCAGCAAACAAGCTGGTCAATGCCAGATTCCCCGACTGTGGTGACCCCGGCTGCCTTGCCCCCGGCTGCCTGGCATAGGCGAACAGCGACAACCATATCGCGTCGTCGCGCCGGACCCTGACCGGGGCTCGGCTGTCGACATCAAGCCAAGCCAGCAACTCCGACCGGGTCTGCGCCAGCGTCGTCTGCCATTGATCATGTTTTGCCAACAGGTCACGTTCACGCAGCAGGCCGCCCGATGCCGCCGTGAAGCCAGGGAAAAAGAACGCCTTGTGCAGCACCACGGTCGCCAGCGAGCGATCGTTGCCAGCACCGCTTTGCATTGTCTGCAAAGACGTCTTGCAGTGATAGCTTTCTATCCAGGGTTCGGCGCTAAGGTATTCGAGGTTGATCCAGCACGGCCTGGCGCTTGCCCTTCCTGTTTCGGCGTCATCATTGTCAGACGCCTGTGTCAGTGCGGCCATGCGCGCGATCACCGCATCCGGCAAAGCACAGCCGAACGCTTCTACCACAATTGTTGCCGGGGAAACATCAGCATGCCCGTCTGCTTGATCACACCAATGAACTATGCGGACCCCCTGTTCATCAAGCTGTGACAACAGGCAGGCGTCCATCCTGCCAACAAAGGACAGCGCGGTCTGCCAATCGTCAACCATCAGCGTAACTGACTGCTGATAGTCGCGTACCAGCTGACGCGCCAACCGCCAGCACACGCCGATATCGCCAAAATTATCGACGATGGCACAGAAAATAAGCCAGCGTTGCGGAGCCGGAGGTAGCGAAGACATAAGCGTGTTGGGTGAATGAATGAGCACAGCCTTGTAATTAACGCCACATGCGCGCCACATCAATTGTCGGCCCAACAGAATACCGCAGTCTTGCACAGTCACCAAACCCGACTATACTGAGAAGGGTTACGACCGATAATGGATTGGTCAAAGCCTGATTGCCAGAGACGCGTCTGTTAGCCTCCGGCAAGATTTGTGTCATGCTGAAATACGGGATGATATCCCGGAGCTACCTACAAGGATAGAATAAAAGCTCATGCCGTGGTTACCTGACCTAGTGACAGCCCTATTCAAGCGACAAAGGCGCAAAGCGTCGCGACTGCAATCGCGCGCCTGGCGCATCGCCGGTGTGTATGCAGCCATCTCGATTTTGTGGATAGTTTTCTCTGATCAAATCCTGACGTTGTTTGTATCCGATCAGGCTCTGTTACTGCGTCTGAGCGTCTATAAGGGAGTCGGTTTTGTCATTTTCACGTCGCTGCTATTGTTACTGATGATGCGGCGCACATATGGTGCCATCGAAGCAGGCTACGACAACCTGAAACAGCACAAACAGGAGATTGAACGCGGCAACCGACTGTACAGCGCACTCAGTCATATCAACCAGTCCATCGTCGCCGCCGCCGATCGTCAGCAACTCTTCGACAAGGTCAGTCAGTCACTGGTGAACTACGGCGGCTTTCGCATGGCGTGGATTGGCACGGTAGGCGAAGCGCAATCAGTGCCTGAACCGCTGGCATGGTCCGGCGATGGGACGAGCTGCATCAACGACATCATTCAGCACAGTGGCCATGACGCGCGTGGCATTAACCCCTGGGACAAGGTCATCAACGACGGCGTCTCCTATGTCTGCAATGACGTGCTTTTTGACCCATTATCGAAACTCTGGCGACATGAGGCCATCAAACAGGACCTGCAATCTTTTACTTCCCTGCCGCTGCGGCTTGAGGGCAAAGTATGTGGCGTACTGAGTGTCTACGCGAATGAGCCCGAGTTTTTTTGCAAGCGTGAGCTAAGCCTGCTGGAAGAAGTGGCGATCGATGTGTCATTTGGCCTGGAAAGCTTCAGGATGGCCAATGAACGTTATGAAGCTGAAACGACCGCGCGTCAGGAGAGCCAATTTTCGCAAGCCATGCTAGACAGCATGCCGGGCATTGTCTATTTCTACAATGAGGCCGGGCATTTCCTGCGATGGAACAAGAATTTTGAAACGGTTTCCGGTTACAGCCACGACGAAGTCGCGGGAATGCATCCATTGCAGTTCTTTGATGACGACGAGAAGCGCTTACTGGAATTGGCAATCGCCAGAGTTTTCCGCGATGGCGAAGCCGCTGTGGAGGCATCCTTCATGGCCAAGAACGGCAGCAAGGTACCGTATTTTTTTACTGGCCGTAGCGTACGCTATAAGGGCCAGCTATGCCTGGCCGGTGTCGGAATCAACATCTCCGATCGCATTGCAGCGGAAGACAGGATTGAACAGTTGGCATTTTATGATCCCCTGACTGGCCTGCCCAATCGCAGACTGATGCAGGATCGTCTACAGCATAGCATCGCAACAGGTTCTCGGCAGCGAAAATATGGCGCGTTGCTGTTCATTGACCTCGACAACTTCAAGACCCTGAATGACACTAAAGGTCACAATATCGGTGACAATTTGCTGACGATGACAGCTCAGCGCCTGAACGGCTGTGTCCGCGAAGGCGACACCGTAGCACGCTTTGGTGGAGACGAGTTTGTTGTCATACTTGAGTCACTTAGCGACAACGTTGAACAGGCAGTGAACAACGCTGAGATTGCGGGCGAAAAAATACTTCGCGCCATGAGTGAACCCTACCCATTGCAGGGCGAGGACTACCATGGCAGCGCGAGCGTCGGCGTCAGCCTATATGGCGACCGAGATATCAGCGCCCACGAATTGATACGTCGTGCGGACACCGCCATGTATCAGGCCAAACGTAGCGGTCGCAATACGCTGTATTTCTACGATCCGGCGATGCAGGCTGTTCTGGAAGCGCGCCTGCAAATGGAAACCGATCTGCGACTGGCATTAGAAGAAAAACAGTTCTGTTTATATTACCAACCTCAGGTAGACAACGAAGGCAACGTTGTTGGCGCCGAAGCATTAATCCGCTGGATGTGTCCGACAAAAGGATTGATTCCACCAGGCGATTTTATTCCCCTGGCCGAGGAAGCCGGATTGATTGTTCCCATCGGCAACTGGGTGCTGAATGCCGCCTGCCGTAAGCTCAAAGCATGGGAAAACAGCGCACTGACGTCACGCCTGCAATTGGCTGTCAACGTCAGTGCCAGACAGTTTCATCAGGACGATTTCGTCAGACAGGTGCTTGATGCCATCGCCACTAACAACGTCCGGCGCGGCAGCCTGAAACTGGAATTGACCGAAAGCCTGATTCTGGATAATGTCGACTCCGCCGTCGAGAAAATGAACGCACTGGGAGATGCCGGTGTCCGCTTTTCCATGGATGACTTTGGTACCGGATATTCGTCCCTTTCTTACCTCACTCAACTGCCCTTGCATCAACTAAAAATTGATCAGTCATTTGTGCACAAGATGCTTGATAGATCAGTCAACGCCGTCATTGTACAGACCATCATTGGCATGGCCAATAATCTGGAGATTGAAGTGATTGCCGAGGGCGTGGAAACAACGGAGCAGTTCCGGTTCCTGAAGGACCTTGGCTGCCCGCTGTTTCAAGGCTACCACTTTGGCAAACCGGTACCCGAGAAAGAATTCGAAAAGGCGCTCAGCAGCAGCCCTCGGGCAACATCATAGCAATAAATGATCAATTCGAAGCGCCACTGCTGATAGTATGACCGAAGAACACGGCGTTCATGAACAGTCGTGTAGTACCGAACCAGAAGGCGCGGAAATTGGGGTTATCCGTCATCGCAATGACCCTGCCCGACCCGAGCGCCGTCACCACAATCGCGGCGGTACCTGCCATGGTGTCGATATTCTCCTGCGATACATATCCGCTTGCCAGTGGCATGTCGGTATACTGTAACGGTGTTGCATAGGGATTTTCCGCTCGCTCCATAAACAGTGTACTGTCCCTGAAAACCCGCAGTAGAGACGTATTGTAGCCATATCCCAGCGGATGAGTCAGATCCAGTGTGGTATTGAATATGCTGCCGCCGATCAACTGCTCGCCACGATTGCGTTCCATGTCTGCGTAAGAAAGCGTGGTGTCACTTTCTTGCCCGGAATTGTCAATCAGTGTGATATTGGCAAGTTCATTACGGGCCGCCCAGCTTAGCGCGGACTTGTAGACAATCAAGGTTCCGCCGGCTTCGACCCACTGTTTGACTCGGTCAGCCTGCACCGAGGAATAACTGCCACTCGCCATGATCAACACGTTATAGTGATTCAGATCAGCCTGCTTCATCTGCTCCTGAGTCAGTAGGGTAATCGGCATGGCAAACTTCTGGTCAAAGGTGTGCCAGGCTTCACCGACCTCAGAGGAGCGTGTACCTTCGCCTGCCAACAGCGCAATACTGGGTCGACGCAGATTACTGAAACCGGGACTGCCCAGGTCAATGCCGCCGGCGGATAAACCGGTTTCCATGGCATACACCGTCATCGCTTCTTCTTCGCTGGCCTGGCGCATCAGCGTGCGAATCTCGTCGGCCTGAACGTCCTGGGGGCCCACCGCTACCATGATGGTGCCGTAATCAAATTGCCGTTCACCGGCAGGCGTCGCCGCCGTGAACGGCTCAGTTGCCACCTTTACCCGAATACCGGCATCCAGCAGTCGATACAGCGCACGCGGGGCATAGAACTCATCCCACTCAAACAGGTAGGCATAGGCATTGTTGCCACCAACAAATTCACCTGCCGGAAAGTCATTGATCTCAACCAGGTCCCCCAGCAAATCGCTATTGAATACGCGACTGCCCAGTTCGGCAAACGGCGTATTAAAGGCGTAGGGGAAAGTCCAGGTAGAGACGTCGTAGAACAACGTGTCAGGAAACTCGGTGCGTCGCTCAAAAATGGATTCGATCAACCGGTGCTGGCCCTGACTACCGGGTACGACATAGGCCTGACCGCTATAAAAAGTCTGCTCACCAACGTTCAGGTCTTCAGCAAGCACATGCACGGCAATCTGATGTTGACGCAGCACCTCTGCCATTCGGTAGGCGCTGCCGCTGTCGTCTGCATCACCGAACACATAACCTTTGGTGTCTGCTGCGTCGGCCATGTCCAGTGCTTCCCGATAGAACTCGCGCTGATAATCGAGCAATTCGGTACGCAAAGACAACGCACCTTCCAGCGTCGACAGCGAACTCAGAAACTGATTCTGGATGGTAAATGGGAAACGCAGTACACCGTGCGCGGTGTCACGTGCGTGGCCGCGCGAGCTGGCCTGTTCAAACAAAATACCAACGGCGCCATTAATGTCAGGGTACGTCGAGCCCTTACCATAATAAAAGTCGTCAAAGCTCTCGCGGGCATAATACAGTCGCTGGTCAGCATCCAACGCCTGTGCGTGAAACTGTGCGATGCTTTCAGTCAGATCCTGATTTCGCTGCGGCGTCATGGGGTGCGTACGGGACGGAATGCCCGGCTGAAAGAAAAATGTGTTATCAGACCCCATTTCGTGATGATCGGTTAGTACGTTGGGCCGCCATCGGTAGAAATTTTCCAGCCGGGCTCGACTCTCCGGGTGCCGCAATGGCAGCCAGTCGCGGTTCAGATCGAACCAGTAATGGTTGGTACGACCGCCGGGCCAGGGTTCGTTCTGCTCCATGTTATTGGGATCGCTCGACAAGGTCATGGCGCGGCGACTGTTAGCCCACTGAGCAAAGCGATCCAGACCATCAGGATTAAACGATGGGTCGACCAGAATGACCGCATTGGCAAGTGCGTCTTCAATCTCTGGCCCTTGGGCGGCAGCCAGGTGATAGACATACAACAGCGCGGCATTGGCACCACTGGGTTCGTTGCCGTGCACACTGTAGCCCTGATACAGCACCACCGGCATATCCGCCACCGCCACGTCCTCGCTGCCGGACGGATCGCTGAGCGCCAGATGCTGCTGACGAATTTGTTCTATTCGGCCGTGGTTCTCCGGTGAGGTAATGGTAAGCATCAGCAGTGCCCGGTTTTCATAGGAACGACCGAAGCGCTCTATCGAGATACGGTCCGACGCTTCCGCCACTGCATGCATATAGTTGACCAGTTGGTCGTGGCGTACATGCCATTCGCCTGGTACGGTTCCCAGTACCTGTTCCGGGGTTGGTATGGCCGGATTATAACTGACGCCGTCAGGCAGGTAATAATCCATACTTGCTTGTGCGTCAGCCGGATTCTGGGCACTGCTCAGCGGCGCATGGATGAGCGTCACAATGGCCAGCAGTCTGGTCAATGTCCACAATCGGCTAAGGTTCGACAAACGGTGCAGGTTCGACAGAATGGTTTGGACAGAATTCATCATGATGCCAGCCTCTTTATGGGCAATTTGCGAATTTTGGACAATCAGCAGACTGCTTGCCATTTTAGTTATTACGACCAGAGTATCTATTTGCGGCCGTGATGGCTATACGGCATTCGTCCCCTGATACCTTCAGGCACCCGTTATTGCCTGCGCGCGTCCCGGATCAGGTCGTATGCGCTGGCGATATCACTGGTCTTGCGTTCGGCAATTTCGCGCATGCTGTCGGGCAGCCCCTGACTGGCCAGCTTATCCGGATGATTTTCGTTCATCAGTTTACGGTAGGCCCGCTTCAGATCAGCATCGCTGACACTCGCTGGTACGCCCAATACCTTATATGCATCGGCCAGCTGTTGATCGGCAGAACGACCATCGCCACCACGCTGACCACCGCGCAACATCGCTTCGAGTTGCTCCACCTGGGATTCGGGCAGGCCAAGTCCGCGCGCAATGCGCAGCAACATTTTGTGTTCTTCCGGATGCACCTGGCCATCGGCGGCTACTGCGCTGATCTGGATCTGCAGAAACATGCGCAGCATGGCCGGATGGCCGCGGCTGACCTGGCGAAAGCGCACAAGCTCGGCATCCAGATCGAAGCCATCCGTCTTGCCGCGATTGAATGCCGCAATTGCCATTTCGCGCTGCTGACCGGACAGTCGCAGTTGACTGAACACTGTCTCCGCTGCCTGCACTTCGTTCCGGGTGACCACTCCGTCGGCCTTGCACAGGGCTCCCATCACGGCAAACATGGAATCAAGAAAACCAGACTGGATCTGGACCAGTCCGGCCACCGCCTGCTTCTTTAGATAAGCTGACAGGAACCAGCCCGCGGCAGCCCCCATGACAAACCCGATTGGCCCACCCATCAGGGACCCGACAAACCCACCCAGTAATACAGCAAACAAAATACTACTCCTGTGGCCGTTATGGCCATGACATTAATAACGAATCAGACTTTTTCCAGACGCCGGTGACGCTCGTCGAACCAGAGACGACCAACCGGCACCACCGACCTGTGCACCCGGTTGTTGACGATATCAAACACATCGCCATTTTTCCCCTGCAGACACACCGGCACACCGTTGCTGCTGGCGATCTCTGCATTGCAACGCATGTGATGAGCCTCCCCGTGTACCGGAATGGCAATACGCGGCTTCACCCATTGATACATCAACGCCAACTCGTCAGCGTAGGGGTGTCCGGACGCATGCAGTGACCTGGCCGTGTTGTCGGCATGCGTCACCTTGATGTGACGTGCTTCAAAGCCGGCAATCAGGCGCGCCACATCAGCTTCATTGCCGGGAATGGTTTTGGCACTGAAGATAATATGATCGCCTGCGGCGAGATGCACATCGCGATGGTTGTCCATGGCCAGCCGGTGCAGCGCTGCTCCAGCCTCACCCTGACTGCCGGTTGCCAACAGCAACATCTCCTGCGGTTGCAGATAACCCAGATCAGCATTGTCTACCACGGTGAAATTGTCCTGCAGATAACCGGCGGCACGGGCGCAGGCTGTCATGTTATGCAGAGAGCGCCCAATCACGCCCAGATAGCGCTTTGCCACATGAGCAACATTCCCCAGGGTTTGCAGGCGCGCTATATTGCTGGCGAAACAGGCGACCACAACCCGCCCCTCACTTTCCCGCACTGTTGCCAACAGGTCTTCAAACAATTCCGATTCAGACAGTGAGCTGCCGGCGTGAGTCGCGTTGGTTGAGTCACACACAATAGCGTCAATACGGGACTGACCTGCCGCCTGAAACAAAGTCGGATTTATGGCATCGCCAACCACGGGCGCAGAATCCAGCTTCCAGTCGGCCGTATGCAGTATCTTCGCCACTGGTGTGCTGATCATGAGGGCATTTGTTTCAGGCGTGGAATGGGTGATCGGCAACCAGCGTAAGCGGAACGGACCCAGCTCCAGTGTTTCACCCGGGTGCACCGTGACCAGCGGCGCATCAATACCGAGTTGACGCAACTTGCGTTGCAGCACCTGGCGGGTAAACGGCGTGGTATAAATCGGGCAACGGAACTGCTGCCACAAATGAGGAATTGCGCCAATATGATCTTCATGCGCATGCGTGGCTACGATGCCCAGCAGCGCTTCGCTGCGATTAGCGATAAACACCGGGTCAGGCATTTCCACGCGGTTGCCGGCCTGGGGTTGATCGTCGATTCGCTCGAAAGTAACACCGCAGTCCACCATCAACCACTGCCCGGCATGACCATACAGATTCAGGTTCATGCCAATTTCGCCACAGCCACCCAAGGGCACAAACCAGCAATCCTGATGCCCCGGGCCGTTAACTGTACTGATCGTTGTCAAAAGCGAAACCTGCAAACTTAGTCGATGGCAAAATCAAAATACTGATCCGAAAAAGGTTCGTTGCGCAAGGTATAGTGCCACCATTCCTGATCATAATTGCTAAAACCTGCCGCCTCCATCAAGTCACGCAACAAGTGGCGGTTGGCCAGAATGTCGTCACCCACGTCAGGGTTGTCGGTGTGAGACAGAGCATCAAAACAGTCGTAGCTGGTCCCCATATTGATGCTGTTGTCCGGGTAGCGCTGCGCTTCGTTGCCCCGGCAGTCGTAGCCGGCCATGGGATCGGCCTGCGGCTGCGTCGAACCCAGCCGTACCAGAGTAAGGTCCAAAGTACTTCCCCGGCTGTGCCCGGAACGCTCGGCAATGTACCCCCGACTGAACAGCTCGTCTTTAGGCACATCGGGATAAAACGCCGCTTTCATTTTCTGGTCATCAAGATCAGCCGCCCAGCGGACAAAATGGTCAACCGCACGCTGCGGCCTGAAACAGTCGTACACCTTCAGCGAGTAACCCTGCAGATTTGCCTGCGCCTGGGCGCCGGCCAGCGCCGATGCCGCAGCCGTGGTCAGCACACAGGCAGTCGCCTGGTAACCGGTGATGGGTTCACCGACAAAGTTATTGTTGGTGGTGTACCGCATATCCAGCTCAATGGAGTCATCCACCCTGGCCAGTGCAGTGAAGCCGGGCGGCAATTCCTGGTCGACCGCAAGACTCGTGCAGTGTCCGAGCATTAACGTTGCGGCCACCAGAAACGTAGTTCTAATCCGCATCACCGCTCCCTGCTGTGCCACTCTGATCACGGCACCGTATCTGAATGGCTTTAAGGAAATTGCGCAAAATCTGATCTTTGCACTGCCGATAGTGTTTGTGTCCGGGTTTTCGAAACAGCGCCGTCAGCTCATGCTGGCTAAGACTCATGCCCGCGTCTTCCAGCATGGCCAGCACATCGTCTGACTTCAGGTTCAAGGCAATACGCAGCTTCATGAAAATCATGTTATTGCTCAGTTCGTGCTCCGGTTCAGGCTGCGGCCCTTCTTTTTTACCACGCAGGGCATTAATCAAGCCGTTTAAAAACGTGGCCAGCGTGACATCGTCGCAGAAAACGAAATCAGGGTCTTCATCCGGCTTCAGCCAGTTGCAAACCTGATCGCGAGAGACTTTGCATTCCGCCTGTGCAAACACATCCATCATCTGCTGGTCGCTGTAATCGAAGGCATATCGGAGTCTGCGCAATACATCGTTGTTGATCATGCTTCGCCTCCCGTAAATACAATCCGCAAACGCTGGCCGGCAAATTCAATCACATCATCTGCCATAATTTTTTTCCGCTTCTGGGTTTCAACCGCACCGTTGACCAGCACCATACCGTCAGCAACAACTGATTTGGCTTCTGCGCCACTGCCTACAAGGCCTTCAAATTTCAGCACCTTGTATAGCTCAACGGGAATGACATTAACTTCAACGTCAACGGGTTCGGGTCCGGCCTGTTGCTGTCCGGTGGTATCTATGTTCTTCAATGTGGTTTCCTGCTTCATTGAGTTTAACGTTTCACGCATCGGGGCTAAGTTGAATCCCGTCCGATCGGATATCGATCACGCCCTGTTTGTACAAGCGACCGATGGTTTTCTTGAACGCAGATTTGCTGAGTTTAAACACACGGGCGATCTCAGCAGGTGATGACTTGTCATGGATCGGCGCAAAACCGCCCTGCTTTTCAAGATAGGCGACAATCAAAGACCCGTGTTCATCCAGCACCTCGGCAGCCGGCCGCAGGGAGAGGTCGATACGGCCATCGGGACGGACATGACGAATGTAACCCTGGATGCTCTGACCAAAACTCAGCCGCCCGGTCACGTCGGCATGATGCAGCACACCCCAATGGTTGTGATTGATGATTGCCTTGAATCCGAGATCAGTACTGTTGGCGATGATCAGGTCGACGGGCTGACCGGCGTTAAAGCGATGAGGTTTGTCGTCATCCAGAAACTTGTCAATTTTTGACGAAGCCACGATCCGGCCATGGACTTTATCAACATATATGTAGACCAGATACGAGCGCCCCTCTTCCATGGGGCGGTGCTGCTCCATGAAAGGCACCAGCAGGTCTTTTTCCAGTCCCCAGTCCAGAAACGCACCCACCGCATTGCAATCAACCACAGGCAGATAGGCAAACTGTCCAACACAGGCAACGGGCATGCGCATGCTCGCCACCGGTCGATCCTCACTGTCAAGGTAGACAAATACCCGCAGGCTGTCACCGATGGCCGTTCCCGTCGGCACCTGCCGCCGGGGCAACAGCAAACGGTCGGCCTCACCTGTCTCCAGATACACGCCAATATCCGCCAATTCAATGACCTGCAGGGTATAAACTTTGCCTAGTTGCAACATGTCTCACTCGACTAACCGGTTTTCGCCGATTATACAGACTATCGCCCGTCATACCTTGTTCATTTAAGGCAGGATCAGCGGATCGGTCAGCCGGTGTAATAGGTTGCCGCGCCCGGGCCCACCGGCAATCCCAGCAAAAACACCCAGATGTAGAACAGCACAACCCAGCAGATGAAGAAAAAGATGGAGAATGGCAGCATCGTCGCAATCATGGTGCCGATGCCGATATTCTTGTTGTAACGCGTGGCCCAGGCCAGAATCAGGCCAAAATAACTCATCATCGGCGTAATGATATTGGTGGTTGAGTCACCGATACGATAGGCAGCCTGTATCAATTCAGGCGCGTAACCTACCAGCATCAGCATGGGAACAAAGACCGGGGCGGTCACCGCCCACTGCGCGGATGCCGAGCCCAGCATGAGATTGACAAAGCAGCACATAATGATAAAAAACACGAACACCAGTGGACCCGTAAGTTCGGCGCTAATCAGGAATTCGGCCCCTGTCACCGCGGTAATCACGCCCAGGTTGGTCCAGCCAAAAAACGCCACAAACTGGGCGGCAAAGAACACCAACACCACGTAAAGGCCCAGCGTCGATACCGCCGAAGCCATGGCATCAATCACATCACGGTCATTGCGCATGCTGCCGGTCACCCGGCCGTAAGCGAACCCGGTGGCCAGGAAGAACAGGAAAATGAAGGCGACAATGCTGCGAAAGAACGGCCCGGTACTGCCATCAACCGGGTCGCGCAATGGCGCGCCTTCGGGTATTGCCAGCAACGCGATCAGCCCGAGCACCAGGGCAGCGGCAACACCGGCGCCCAGCAACCCTTTGCGCTCAACTGGCGTCAGCTTCTCCATGCTGTTGCCATCGAGCACACCCGGATCAGCGTGGCTGCTGTCATAGTCGCCGAGTTTGGGCTCAACAATAAAAATCGTTACCAGCGAACCGACGATTGTGATCATGAAGGTACTGACCGCCATGAAGTACCAGTTGGCAGTGGCAAACACTTCATAAGATGGGTCGATCAGTCGCGCCGCCTCCTGCGTGATGCCTGCCAGCAAAGGATCTACCGTACCGATCAGCAGATTGGCACTGTAACCACCGGAAACACCGGCAAACGCTGCCGCCATGCCCGCCAGCGGATGCCGGCCCAGCGCCAGGAAAATCGCCCCCGCAAGGGGCACCAGCACCACATACCCCATTTCCGAGGCGGTATTGGAGATGACACCGGCAAACACAATGGCGACCGTCACTACATGCCGCGGCGCGCTCAACACTATGCCGCGTACCATCGCCGATAGCAGTCCTGATTTTTCTGCAATACCCACACCGAGCATGGCCACCAACACCACACCCAGTGGCGCAAAATTGACAAAATTGCTCACAAGATTGCCGAGTATCAGGCGCAGACCTTCTGCGTTGAGCAGACTGACCGCTTCAATGACACTGCCTTCCGGCGCTGAGGGTCGCGGATCTGCGACTGACACGCCCAGTGCACCAAACAGTCCCGACAACAGCACCATGGCAAATGCCAGCAGCGCAAATAACGTGACGGGATGCGGCAGCAAGTTGCCCAGCCATTCAACCGAGTCCAGAAAGCGGGTAAACCAGCCACGCCGGCCAGAAGTGCCTGTGCTGCCATTTGTCATTATCCAGCCTCTTCTTGTTAGTTGTCGGTCAGCAGCCGACTTTTCGCCGCGCGACCAATGCCGTTACGGCAGTTATGTCACCGATAGACACAAAATAGAAAGGAGAATTTACTAAAGCTTTTGCTTTTGCGGCCGTTCACTGTCTTGCAGCGCTCCCCTATACCTGAAATCGATAACCCGGCTGCCCAACGTACGCAGCGACTTGTCGACAGGCGACATTAACAAACATTTTTAGCCAGAGAAAGCTCATGAAAAACATTCTTGCCTCAACAATGGTCCGCCGATGCCTGATGATCGGTTTATTTTCGGCTGTTGCCGCAACCTCGGCACAGGCCCAGCAGGGTCAGATCGCCGCAAGCGATGGCGGCGGTGACGCCATTGCGCGCTTCGTAATGAACTTCGGCCGCTTCATTGACTGGCCCGATGCAGCTTTCAGTAGTGCCGACGCGGACCTGCGCGTATGCCTGCTGGGTGAAAACGAGCTGGGCAATTCACTGAATCAGATCGTCGATGGCAAGCGTGCCGGCGATCGCACCATCACTGTCAGCAACCTGGCTGGCACTGATCTGGCCGGGGCACGCAACTGTCATATCGTCTACGTCAGCTCCAGCGAGACAGGTCGTACCGCCGAGATCACCGGCGCGGTGGCCGATTCCCACACGCTGACTGTCAGCGAAATCGCCAACTTTCCAGAAGACGGCGGCATGATCGGATTGGCTGGCGAACGTGGTGATCGCATTGCCATCCGTATGAACCGGGCTCTTATCGAGCAAACCGGCCTGAACGTTCGCGAACAGCTGATGCGCGCTATTCAGTGATGGTGTAACCCACACGACTGCCCGCTGGAGGACCAAACCGTGATAAATATGAACTGGACCCTGAAATGGAAAGTGTTGACAGGTGTCACACTGACCAGCGCGTTGGCGGTAGTGATATCGACAGCCATCCTGGTAGTGGTTGAGCTGCGTCGACTTGACGATGCATTGAGCACTGAAGCCTTGACCACCGCTCGCCTGATCGGCGCCAACACCACCGGTGCACTGGCTTTCTTTGATGACGCATCAGCCACGGAAACACTGCGTGCGCTGGATGCCAATGACAGCATCATGGCTGCCGTTTTGTTTGACGACAGCGGCAGCCCGTTTGCCGAGTTTGTTGCCGGCGGAGACAGTGGCGGCGCTCTGCCGCGCAGCCCCGGTCGACAGGAGGTGGTGCAACGACCCGAGCTCGGCTATCTCGAGCTGTTTGAACCGGTGGCGATGGACGGCGATGTTATCGGCACCCTGTATATGCGCGTCAGCCTGGCCGAGCGTCAGGAAGTTCTCAGCACCTATATTACAATTTCCATTCTGATTGTTCTTGGCGTTACCGCACTGGCATTGGGCATCTCCTTGTTGATCCAGCGCTCCATTGTGCGACCGGTCGTTGAAGTGGTGAATGCCTTGCGCGACATGGCGGAAGGCGATGGCGACCTAACTCAACGCATTCATGTCTCCAGCAAGGATGAAGTGGGCGAGTTGGCACACTGGTTCAATATCTTTGCCGAACGCGTACATGATGTTGTTGGCAAATTCAAAGAGTCCGCCATCAATCTCAGCGCCGCCGCAGAGCAATTGTCGGGAACCATCACCAAGACCTCTGCCGGTGCTTTGCGCCAACAAAGTGAGATTGAGCATGTCGCCAAAGCCATGTCAGAGATGTCGACCACGGTTGAAGAGGTTGCGCGCAATGTTGGCATGGCCGCCAACGATGCCCAGCAGGCCGATGACGAATCTGCCAAGGGTGCGGACGTGGTTACCCAGACCATGGGTGCGATCACCGCACTGGCGCGTGATATCGACGAGGCCTCTGACGTTATCACTAACCTGCAAAAGGAAACTGACAGCATTGGTTCGGTGCTCGATGTAATTCGCGGCATTGCCGAGCAAACCAACCTGCTGGCACTGAACGCGGCAATCGAAGCAGCCCGGGCTGGCGAACAGGGTCGGGGCTTTGCCGTTGTTGCTGACGAAGTCCGCACACTGGCAAGCCGCACCCAGGCCTCCACGGAAGAAATCCAGAACATGATCACCAAGCTGCAGACAGGTGCCAATCAGGCGGTGCAGGTAATGGTCAAAGGCAAGGACCAGGCAGCGTCCAGTGTTGATCACGCCAGCCGCGCCGGCGAGTCCCTGCAAAACATTACCCGGGCTGTGTCGGTGATCAAAGACATGAGCAATCAGATCGCCAGCGCCTCAGAGGAGCAATCTGCTGTCAGCCTGGAGATAAACCGCAACATCAACAACATCTCCGATGTTGCCAACGAAACAGCGACCGGTTCACGCGAAATCAGTTCCGGCGCGAGTGAATTGGCCAGACTGGCAGCTGAACTACAGTCGCTGGTCGGTCAGTTCAAATGTGATGTACCCGGTCAACACCGGGCCTGAGCCACACCATCAAGGCGCCGTGCTGGAAAATTGCGGCGTCTGATAGGCATCCAGTTCACGCTCTATCTCGGCCGCCAGGCCGAGTAGCGTGACTTCCGACCAGGGCAAACCCACCACGCTGACTCCCAGCGGCAGCACGCCATTAAAAGCAGCCGGTACGGTAATCGAGGGATAACCGGCAATTGCGGCCGGGCCCGACGTACCAAAGCCAAAATCATCACCACTATCGGGGTCAATGGGCCAGGCCTTGCTGTAGGACGGCATGATAATGGCATCAGCACCCTGCGCCTGCAGGTATTCATTCAGCAAGGCTTCCGCCAGCTCACGGCTGCTTGCCAGGGCCTGCTCATAAGACGCACGATCAGCGTCAGGATTAACCGCGGCTGCCTGCTCCAGATATTCCTGACCGAATGCTCCCAGCGCCTCCTCACCGCGCGCGCTGTTAAAAGCGACCAGCTCGGCAAAACTGTTCACGTCCTCATTAACGCCGTAATCCTGCAACCACAATTCAAGATCACGCCGAAACTCATATATCAGCACCTCGAATTCAGCAGCCCCCATCTCCCGTGGCGGCTGCCAGGTGCTTAGCTGCACAACGTCAATACCACGGGATTCAAACATGTTTGCAAGTTGTTCGAAAACCGGCACAAAGGCCGGCTCGCGCTCATCGAAGGCCCGCACCAGCACCACTTTATCCAACTCTGGCATCTGGTCTACCGCGTAAATCAGGGGCCTGCCAAGGCGACTGCGTGCTGCGGGTGTCAGCATACCGTCCAGCAGCAGCGCTGCATCAAATACATTGCGCGCCATGGGGCCGGCGATGTCCTGGGCGCTGGCAATCGGGATGATACCTTCGCCCGACACGCTGCCCCGCGTCGGTTTGATACCGACGATGCCATTAATAGCCGCCGGACACATGATCGAACCGTCAGTTTCGGTTCCCACCGCCAACAGCGTCATATCGGCAGCCACGGCAACCGCCGAGCCAGCACTCGACCCGCACGGTGTATGTGTCAACAGATGCGGGTTACGTGTTTGCCCGCCCAGTGCCGACCAACCACTGATAGAGCTTTCGCCACGAAAATTGGCCCATTCCGACAGATTCGCTTTAGCCAGGATAACTGCCCCAGCTTGTCTCAGCTGAGCCACAACAGCCGCATCGCGCTGGGTCAGGTGTCCCTGCAGAGCCAGAGCGCCCGCCGTCGTCGGCAACGCATCAGCCGTTGCGATATTGGCTTTCAGCACCACGGGCATACCATGCAGGGCAGACCGGACCGTGTCCGCTGCCCGCTCAGCGTCCATCAACCGGGCCTGCGCCAGCGCATCCTGGTTGATATCAATGATGGCCGCGAGCCCATGCCCCTGCCGGTTATCCTGTGCGATTTTCTCCAGATAGTAGCTCACCAGTGCTTCACTGCTCAGCTCACCGTTATCCATCGCTGTCAGGACGGTACGCGCATCCATCCATTGCGGCTGATCCGTCGACGATTCATTGCCGCATGTCGTCAGGGTGAACAGGGTAACAATTGCGGGAAAGCTCACAGCCAGTATTCGTCGGGGCAACAACATTCAGGCACTCCTGTCAGAGCAATTGGTTAAAGCGGAATGGTACTGCAGAATGCTCAAATCATAGAGCGCTTTAACCATTGTTGCCAGCCTGTTTCCCATTACTGCGCTCATACGTTATCCTCGGTCATACAATAAAAAAGGTCAGCAGGCAGGAAACCCAGTGACTTCCTTGTTCACCCTCATCAAAATACTCAACGCACCGCGCTTGTCCGGAACACAACTGTTGTTGACGGCGCTGCTGTTGTTCGCCTGCCTGCCCGGCACATCCAGACCCGCTTATGGCCATGGCAGTGTGGTCGATGAAGGCGACGCCTGTGTCATTCAGTTCGGCTTCTACAGTGCACACTTTTCCATCTTTCAGCCGGGCACATCAGATCATGACAATTTTTGTGAAGACATCCCCAATGCAGGAGATAGCGTCTTTATCATGGAATATCGCCACGATTCCATGCGCCAGGTGCCACTGGAGTTCCGCATCATGCGCAACAATAGCGAGCTGGGCCGGTTCATTCGCTGGCAGGACATTGACGCAATGCCTGCCAGTGAGCTGAGCGCGGATACAGTGTTCCTGGAGTCATTGCCACCGCAGCCCGATGGCGTTGCTCGTGTCATGCACCGTTTCGACAGCACCGGTGACTACATCGGTATTGTCAGCATTCCTCACCCCAGTGAAGATATTCTCTATCATGCGGTCTTCCCTTTCAGGGTAGGCGCCTCGGCCTGGTCCAACTGGCCCTGGGGGCTGCCGGTATTAGCGCTGCTATGGTTTGTCATCCGTCGCGCGCGCAACAGGGTTTCGACATCGGGAGGGCATCATGAAACTGTCTGACGCCTTACGCAGCACGGGGATGTTGCTGGGACTGTTGGTGACCTTTGCCGCAGCCACGTTGCCGACCGCTGCAGCGGCAGAGTCCTTGTCGGCAATGACCCAACCGGCCGGGCTGCACGTACACATGCAGAGCGAACTCGATCCGCTGGTCATCAACCAGATGCACAGCTGGATCATTCGTGTAGAAGATGCACAGGGCAATCCGGTTTCTGACGCAGACATCCGTGTCGATGGCGGCATGCCCGAACACAATCATGGTCTGGCGACCCGACCCCAGATAACCGCCAATCTGGGCGAGGGCGACTACCGACTGGAGGGCGTGCGCTTTCACATGAACGGAGAGTGGGAATTAAGACTGCAGATTGATCACGCCGGCGTGACTTACCAGACTGCCCTGACATTGACGCTGTAACCCTGGATTATGCAAAGACTTAAACTGACCGTATCAGTGCCGACCCTGTTGATGCTCGCCGCAGGCCCGGTGGCAATAATGGTATACCTGGCGTGGCAGCATTTACCGCTCCCCCTGCCCGCGCAATGGTCCCGGCAGGAACTTGCGCTATTGGAGTCCCTGTCACTGACCAATCTGCCGCCCCTGCCTTCCGATCCTGGCAATGCCGTGGCCGACAATAGCGAAGCCGCCGAGTTCGGACATCATCTGTTTTTTGACCGCCGCATGAGCGCCGATGGCAACGTTTCCTGCGCTGAATGTCATCAACCCGAACACCATTTCACAGATCGATTGCCTGTGGCTGAAGGCCTGGGCACGGTCGAACGCAATACCATGAGTCTGGTTGGCGTTGCTTACAGCCCCTGGTTTTTCTGGGACGGACGTAAAGACAGTCTTTGGGCACAGGCCCTGGAACCCCTGGAGAACCCTCTCGAACATGGCAGTGATCGTAACGAAATTGCCGCGCTGATCAAATCAGACCAGGATTATCAACAACGCTATCAGCGGGTGTTTGGTTCCGGGCCCGATCAGCAGTCCAATGACCGGATATTTGCCAATATTGGCAAAGCACTGTCGGCATACCAACGCAAACTCTTGCCCGGACCCACTCGCTTTGATGATTATGTGGCCAGCCTGGACAGCAGCAACAATGAGGCAGAAAATGAGATACTGACAGACAACGAACGCGCCGGACTGCGACTGTTCATCGGCAAGGCACAGTGTATCAATTGTCACAACGGCCCACTTTTTACCAACAACGCATTCCATAATACTGCCGTATTGTCCGCCGACGGAACACTCCCGTCTCTGGGCCGGGCAGCAGGTTTAAGGTTGGCTCAGGACGATCCCTTCAATTGTCTGGGCGACTTCAGCGATGCCACACAAGCTGAGTGTTCGGAACTACGCTTCGCCAAGGGTGGCGATGACATGCTCGGTGCCCAGCGTGCGCCCAGCCTGCGTGATGTCAGTAAAACTGCGCCCTATATGCACGCCGGCCAGTTTGCCGACCTTGCTGATGTCATTGAACACTACAATAACGCCGAGCTGTCGATGATCGGTCACAATGAAGCCAAGCCGCTGGGTTTACGTGCCATAGAAAAAAAGCAGCTGGAAAGCTTTCTGCACACGCTCAACGGGCCCATCGCAACCGACCCGCGCTGGCTCAGCCCGCCGGCCCAGACAACAGACAATCCGCGGGCAGTAAAATAGACACCTATATCCTTGAGTGGCTCGAACGCAATCGCGACTATGCCATGTTTCTGGTTCCGGTTTTTGCTTTCGCTGAAGCCTGCGTTGGCATCGGCCTGCTGATTTCGGGCGCCGTTCTGGTCGCAGTCGGCTCTGTTCTGCTCGCCAACGATGTTGCCTCTCTCGGGCAGATTGTTATCCTGGCCATGGCCGGCGCCATTCTTGGCGATCATGTTGGTTTTTATACTGGACGCTGGGTTGGTCCGCGCTTTAACAGCTTCGCCTTCGCGCAGAAACACCGGGCAAAACTACAAAAATCCGAAGCCATGATTCTTAAGTATGGCCCCTACGCCATCTTCATTGGTCGCTTTATCCCCGCCATTCGCAGCCTGATCCCGGTCATGCTGGGCATCAGCGGCTTTCGCGCTACGCGTTATTCGGCACTTGATGTGGCCGCCTGCATACTCTGGTCGGTCTGCCTTGGTGCCATACTGTGGGCCATCGAAAACATGGTAGGCTAGGCAGAGGCGAAACCAGAGCCTGACACACTCAACATCAGACCCGAAGCAGAGCAATGAACAAAACCAGACGCATCCTGATTATCTACACCGGTGGCACCATCGGCATGCAACAGACCGTTGATGGACTCGCCCCGGCACCCGATCTGGCGGCAGAAATCAGACATATGCCCGAACTGGGGCAGGCATTTCAGACCCATCCGCCTGTCATCGAAACCATGAGCTATGAGCCTCTGCTGGACAGCTCTGACATGACCCCTGGACGCTGGGTCCAGATCGCTCGCGATATTCAGCAACGCTACCAGCAGTTTGATGGCTTTGTTGTACTGCACGGGACCGATACGCTGGCTTACACTGCATCTGCATTGAGCTTTTTCCTTGAGCACACGGACAAACCCGTTGTTGTCACGGGTGCCCAGTTGCCATTTGCCTATCCACGCAGCGATGCCCGCAACAATCTGATTTCGGCATTGGAAGTGGCCGCCAATATGCCTGAGACCATGACTCAGGTGTGTGTGGTGTTTGGCTCCAGAATTCTGCGCGGCAACCGGACCACCAAAGTGTCTGCAAAGGCCTATGACGCCTTTGATTCACCCCGCTACCCCAACCTGGGCGCCATCGGCATTGATGTTGAGTACAACCGCCGGGGTCGCTTTCCAACAGATTTTGGTAACTTTGCCGAACAGGGTCAGTTGCCCGCCGACGAAGCCGTTGCGCTGGTGCGCCTGTTTCCCGGTTTCAGCGCCGAAACCCTGCGCGCCATATGTCAGAACAGCGCACTGCGTGGCATCGTGCTGGAAGCCTATGGCGCTGGCAATGGACCCAGCAAGAATCAGTCATTCCAGGATGCCATTCAAGATGCCGTAGGTGCAGGAATCGTTGTTGTCGTGGTCTCACAACCGCTGGATGGCATCGTCCGCATGAACAGCTATGCCGCTGGCAGTGCGTTGGCCCGGGCCGGTGCCATCAGCGGACGGGACATGACCACGGAAGCCGCCCTGACCAAGCTGTACTACCTGATTGCGCTGGGATACAGTGCAGACATGATCGCCCAGCACATGAAAACACCGATCGCGGGAGAGATGCGCCGCTGACAGACGCCTCATCTTTTCTACCTGGCTTCCTATTTTTTAACCGGACTACCTATTTATTACCCGACTACCTATTTATAACAGAATACCTATTTCTAACAGGATATCGAGGTCATACCGATGCACAAACTGACTGCAGTTTTTCCGACAGCACTGCTGGCCATGTTGATAGGCTGCTCCCCGGCCAACGAAGCCCCACCACCGACAACGACTGATAGTCAGCCCCAGGCAGAAGGTGCAGTCACCAGTAATGAAACCCGACAACCACCGGAAGCTATCGATGAATTTTTTTCCGAATTCACCGCCCAGTGGGTCCGGGCCAATCCCAACCAGGCTATCAGCGCCGGCTATTTTGAAGGCGAGGAACAAAACCAGCTGGAACAGCAGATCACGCCGCTGACAATGGCGCAGGAGCAGCGCATCATCGACCTGGCACGCTCCGGTCTGTCGCAACTGGATTCGTACGACTTGAGCGAGGAAAATGACACCACGCGTATTTCCGCCGATGTCATGCGCTGGTCGCTGGAACGCGTGCTTGATAACGAGCGCTTTCTGGATTTCGAATTTCCATTACAACAAATGAACGGCGCCAATGTCGGTCTGGTCAATCAACTGACAGTTGTGCATCCGCTGCGTTCTGCCAATGACGCTGAAAATTACCTGACCCGCCTGCAACTGCTGGACGACCGCATGGGTGAAGCCACCGCCGAAGCAGCGCGACGTTCTGCTACTGGCATTCAACCTCCCACGTTTATCCTGCAGACCACCATCGATCAGATGGACCGCTTCATCTCCGACGCGCCGCGCGATAACCCGCTGGCAACAACCCTGTTCAGCAAAACCGCAAACGTTGAAGGTTTGAGCGAAGACCAGCGCATTCAGTTACTCGAACGCGCAGCCACGATTGTTGCTGATGAGGTTTATCCCGCCTGGCGCGATGCCATTGCCGAGCTCCAGTCACAGTTGCCGCAGTCGACCAATGATGCCGGCCTGTGGGCGATAGAAGGTGGCGACGAGTACTATGCCGCACAGCTCAAACGTTTTACCACCACCGACCTGAATGCGGACGAAATTCACCAGATTGGCCTGCGCGAGGTGGCACGGATTGAGGCCCAGATGGATGCCCTGATGCGCCAGATCGGTCTGGAAGAAGGCACCGTCGAGGAGCGTTCGGTCATTCTGCAACAGAACCTGGCCTATCCTGATTCTGATGAGGGCCGGACCGCGCTGATGGACGACATTGAAATTTATCTGCGCGACGCGGAAGCCCGTGCCGAAAGCCTGTTTGACAACCGTCCCACGACACCGGTTATTGCGCAGCCCTACCCCCAGTTTCGCTGGGAGAATGCGGCCGCGTCTTACACCTCGCCTCCGCTTGACGGTTCTCGCCCCGGTATTTTCCAGATGCCCTTGCGCCTTGACCGGCTAAGCAATTTCACACTGCGCACGCTGGTCTACCACGAAACCGTGCCAGGCCATCACTTTCAGATCGCACTGATTACTGAAAACGACGAATTACCCCGCTTCATGCAGATTCGCGCCTTTGGTGGCATCTCGGCAAGCTCTGAAGGCTGGGCATTGTATGCAGAACGACTGGCCGCAGAAGAAGGCTGGTACGAAGATGACATTGAAGGTCTGCTGGGACAACTGGACTCGGAGCTGTTCCGGGCACGACGCCTGGTCGTTGATACCGGGCTTCATGCCAAGCAGTGGACCCGCCAGCAGGCAATCGACTATGGCATTCCGCCCAGCGAAGTCGATCGCTATGTGGTATTTCCGGGACAGGCAACGTCCTACATGATCGGGCAATTGCGCATCATCGAATTACGCGAACGCGCACGCGAAGCCCTGGGCGATAATTTCTCCATGCAGGAGTTCCACAACGTTGTGCTCAGCCTGGGCGTCGTCCCGCTGACAGTGCTGGAGCGCGAAGTAGATGCCTACATCAATGCTGAAAGAGAGGTCTGATCATGAACACCCAATATCCCGGCATAACCATTGTCCTGCTGGCTGGCACTTCTTTGTGGGCCACGGCCAACGCGGATGAACAGGCGTTGCACGATATTGCAGCCGCAACATCGGCACAGAGACTGGAGCAGGACATCGCCACGCTGGCTGGGTTTGGCACTCGCCATACGCTGTCGGAAACTGATTCCGATACCCGTGGCATCGGTGCCGCCCGACGCTGGATAAAAGCGGAGTTTGATCAGATTTCCGCTGACTGTGGCGGCTGCCTGGATGTGTTCTATGTCAGCGGCATTGTCTCGGGAACAGCCCGGGTTCCTGACCCGGTGGAGGTCGTCAATGTCGTCGCCATTCAGCGCGGCAGCGACGACCCCGCGCGTTTTGTCATGATGAGTGGTGATATCGATAGCCGCGTCAGCGATATCATGAACGCCACTAGCGACTCTCCCGGCGCCAATGACAATGCCACCGGCATGGCAGGCACCATCGAAGCGGCCCGCGTGCTCAGCCAATACAGTTTCCCCGGCTCCATTCTTTACGTCGGCCTGTCCGGTGAAGAGCAGGGTCTGAACGGTGGCGAGATTCTGGCTGCGCATGCGCTGGAGAATGACTGGGATATCAAGGCGGTCATCAATAATGACATGATCGGCAATATTCGCGGCATCAACGGCGTCGTCAATAACACCACAGCACGCGTTTTCTCGGAAGGCACACGTTATGTGGAAACCGACGATGAAGCACGGCAGCGTCGTTTTCAGGGCGGTGAGGTTGATTCCGCGTCACGCAATATGGCGCGTTATATCGACGACATAGCCGATCGGTTTATCCCCAACCTTGATGTCATGATGGTCTACCGTCTGGACCGGTTCGGTCGCGGCGGCCATCACCGGCCGTTCAATGAAGCAGGTTTCCCCGCAGTCCGCATCATGGAGACCAATGAGAACTATAACTGGCAACATCAGGATATCAGGGTGGAGGACGGTATCGCCTATGGCGATGTTCTGGAACATGTCGATTTCGACTACACGGCCAAACTGACAGCCCTGAACGCTGTGACCATGGCGGCGATGTCGTGGGCGCCAGCGCCCCCCGGCAATGTCAGCATCAGTGGTCAAGTGAGCCCGGATACAACACTGAGCTGGGAGAAAGTTCCGGGTGCCACGCAATACCGGATTCACTGGCGCCTGACTACCGACGCTCAGTGGAGCCAGTCACGGACCGTGGGTGATGTTGATACGTTCACGCTGGAGAACGTTGTTATCGACAATTACTTCTTTGGTGTCTCCAGCGTCTCTGCCAGCGGAGTACAGAGCCCGGTGGTGTTCCCGGGCCCTGCCGGTGCGTTCTGACACCGGTCACTGACGGTCATTGGCCAGGGTGGTAAGTACGCACTGCCCTGGCTTCCACGTCTTCACGATAGTACGCCACGTCTTTAAACTCACGGTCTGCATAACGCTGCGCCTGGTCATCAAAATGTGGGGACGTCGGGTCGGAACTCTGCCCACCTGCCAGCAGGCTTTTGGCACGTACTCGCTCACCAAACTCGACTACGGCAATGAAGCTGTTGCCGGAAGAACCGTATATCCGGTTGGTACCCGGATAGGCACGCGCCCCGAAAGAAGCCAGTGCACCCCAGCGCGACGATGCCATCCCCACCGGCAGACTTGGCGCATTGTCACTATACGGGTGGTCAATGTCGCCCGTAATACGCTGATAGCGATTGATCTCGCCCCAGGGCGTATTCCAGGTACCAAACGCTTCATTCAGCTGCAGAAGGGTAGCGCTGAACACTGACAGTCGGTCCACCGGATCACTACCTGTGCCCAGCCAGTTGATCTGTTGCATCTGGCTCATATCCTCAGGGTTATCAATCTCGCGGGCCGCATTCATGCCATAAAAATGCGCCAGCGTCATGCCAACTGAATCAGTACTGACACGATAATCCCAGCTCTGTAACGCATCAATCGCCTGCTCCAGATCCGGCCAGTCAGGCTCCAGTTCTTCCCAGGCTCTGATCAGACCTGGCACCAGCTGTTCAAATCCATTTATATACGGGTCATACGCCAGATCTATCAGCGATTCCAGCGTGACGTCCGAGGCATCCTGCAGCACACGCACGGCATTCAGGCCACGAAAGTTTTCAGCCTCTGGCGCCATGTACGCTGGGAAGTCACTGGCTTGAGGACTATTGTCCCCCGCCATGGTAAAGGGCGTGCCATTGGTATTCTGCAGCCAGCCATTGACCGGGTTGACCATCATCACGGTCTCCCCGACGTCGTGTACGCCTTGCCAGTCAGTAGCCGGGTCGCTGCCGTCAACCGGTTGCGAATAGTCAAAGCGGGGATCGCGGCGCGGCATGAAGTTGCCATGGAAATAAGCGATGTTTCCTTCGGCATCGGCAAACACCGTGTTGTTTGATGAGTTGGTGCGGATATCCATCATGTCACTGAATTCGTCGTAATTCGCCGTTTTCATGCGCAGGTAGGACTGGCGCAGAGCGTCGACTGCATTCCAGTTGATTCGCGTCACCACCCAGTTGTCGCCCTGCATGTGGGTTACCGGGCCCTGATGGGTCATGTAGCGCTGAAAGCTGCGCTGCTGCATGACGCCATCATCATCAACAAAGTTGAGCGTGATATCGGACACCTCAATGGGTCTCAGATCGTCGCCATAACGATAAAAGTAGTCACCGTTCTGCTCTACCACGTCATGCACAAATTCATCCATGAAGTCGGCGCCAGTGGACGTGTGCATCCAGCCCGTGGTTTCATTAAAACCCTGATAGATGAAGAATTGTCCCCAGGTCGCAGCACCGTAGGCATTCAGCCCCTCCCCGCTGACAACATGATACTCCCCACGAAAAAAGAAACTCGTGTGCGGGTTGATCAGCAACATGGCGTTGCCCGAGGCCGTACGCGAGCCTGCCAACGCAAACCCATTTGATCCCACAGGCTCATCATGAATACTCTGTGCCAGCGGTGTTGGCGCCGACGATGTTGGAGACAGCGCCGCCACCGCAGCAGGGTTTACACCAGAGTAGAACGCTTCGATGCCACGCGTCGGAATCTGCTCGATATCTCCCCCGATGGACCCTTCAAAGAAATAGAACGGCATCCAGGATTCAAAGCGCGACAGCAGAGTCGGCGTAACCTCGGGGTGTGTGGCGAGGTAATAGTTCAGACCATCGGCAAAGGCGTCACTTAAGGCTTGCAGCCAGGCCGGTGCGGCCTCATAGGCTTCACGCGCCTCTGCTTCGCTCATGTAAAGCCGGGCGCGCAGGTCGCTGTATAACGCGGATTCACCTTCCACTTCCGCCAGCCTGCCAATCGCCCAGATATAATTACGTTCTATGCGTGGAAAATCGTCCTCCGCCTGAGCATAAAGAAAACCGAACGCAGTATCCGCATCGGTCTCGGCATAAATGTGCGCCACACCATAATCGTCACGCATGATGGTCACGCGCTCAGCAATGCTCTGCAGGCGTTGCAGCTCAGAGCCGGAGGTATCACTTTCCGGTGCCGAGCAGGCCGCCAGACCCAGTAGCAACAGCCCGATTAACAAACGGACCGGCAACAAGGTTTGACGTAAATTGAGCAATTGAGCAGTCAGGCGGGACATGACGAATCTCCGTTATTATTGTTTAAGAACAGGTTTGCGTTCGATAGCAGAATATTTTTCGGTCAGCAGGTAACTGATGAATCCCAGCCCAATGATGATGGCCGCAATGGCAGCTTCCTGTGGTCGGTTGAACGCAATAAAGCTGAGCGTCCAAATCATGATGGCGCTGTAGATCAAGGGTGGCAACGGAAACAGCCAGGTGCGGTAACTGCCAGCCTGCCTGTCTACGCCACATCGATATCGAAGCACAAAAACACCCAGTACCGTGGCCAGCGAACTCAAACCAAGAATAAAACCTGAGAATACCAGTACCGATTCAAAGGTTGAGGTGACAATAAACAGGATAGTCAGCCCGCCTTGCGTATACACTGCTGTTCGCGGCACCCCGCTGGCATTGCGCAATGCCAGCCGACGGAACAGGCGAAAATCTTCACCCATCACCTGCAGCACTCGCGGCCCCGCCATCAACATGGCACTGACTGTTGAAACCAGCAACAGTGACAACACCCCGCCCATCACCAGTGCACCGGTGCTGCCAAAGGTTTGTTGAGCCACAATAACACCGATTTCCAGCCGTCCTTCGAGCTCGGCCATGGGCACCGCATACAGGAACGCGGCATTAAGCGCCAGATACAACAATATAACAACTGCCGTGCCGCCGATCAGCACCAGCGGCACCGATTTTGATGGATTCTCTACCTCACCGGCGATATAGGTGGCCGAGTTCCAACCGGTATAGGCATAGTTGACATAGATCAGTGAAATGGCAAAGGCACTGCTTAACAGCAGGGTGCCGTCGCCGTCTGTTGGCAGCAGGTTAACCGTCTGCGGTGCTTCCACCGTCGTGCCCACCAGCGTCACGAATCCAACAATCAACAGCACTTTCAACACGGTGAACCAATTCTGCAGACCGCCACTGGCTTTGTGGTTGCGGCCATGTACATAGGTGACCACCGCGACCAGCGCCAGCGCCGCTGTCATTCTATTCACGGAAACCAGGTGGCTGACCGAGGAATCCAGATACGCCGCGAACGTCATCGCCGCCAGCGCTGTGGGCGCGGCAAAACCAACCGTCAGCGACACCCAGCCAGAGACGAATCCCAACGATGGATGATATAGCTGGCTGAGAAAATTATATTCGCCACCTGAACGCGGCAGGCGGCTGGCAAGCTCGGCGTAAGTCAGGGCACCACACAGCGCGGCAATACCGCCGACCAGCCACAGCATCAGCAAAACGAAGGTCGATTTAATATCAATGATCTGGTATCCCAGACTGGTGAACACCCCTGTCCCCACCATGTTGGCAACGACCACGGCAATGGCAGTGGCCGGCGTATACCGGGCAGACGTTTGGGTGCCGGCATCGGCATCGGCATCGGCAGCTGCGGCGACAGGCGCGTGTGAATCACTCAAAGTACAGCCTCTCTGGTAAACTGTGGGCAAATCCTTGTTGAAGACCTCATAATAGGACTGAAGCATCGCAAGTGAAAGCTCAAATTTTGTGGGTCGGCCAGGTGACAGATGAAAGGGTTAAACCATGATTGACAGTATAAGAATGTCATTTGCCAATTTTGTGGTGCCAGACACTATGTTGAGCCTGCTGGTCAGCACCGGATTATTGATTGTGGCTGTACTGATCGCCCGCGCACTGGTGTCGCGTTTTATCAGGCGTCAGGTTGATTCGATGGAACTGCGCCGTCGCTGGCTGGTGCAGACCCGTAACGGGTTCATACTGCTGCTGATGCTGGGCCTGGCTTTGATCTGGGGTGAGGAGTTACGCACATTGGCGTTGTCGATTGTCGCCATTGCCGTGGCGTTTGTCGTCGCGACCAAAGAATTGATCATGTGCATTACCGGCTCCATCCTGAAAGCTGGGGCCGGTTCCTTCAGTATCGGTGACAGAATCCAGATCAGGGAATTCCGGGGCGACGTCATCGATCAGAATCTGCTGGCCACAACCATACTCGAAGTAGGCCCCGGCAAGCTGACGCATCAACGCACCGGACGCATGGCCGTGATTCCCAACGCCCTGTTTGTCTCCGAACCGGTCATAAATGAAAGCTTCACTCATGACTACGTCCTGCATGTGTTCACGGTGCCGTTCAAACGCGATGACGACTGGCGAAGCGCGCAACAGGCCATTGTGGAGTCAGCACGCAGGCAATGTGCCCCTTTCCTGGAGGAAGTACGCCGGTATATGAACCGGCTTAGCGTAAGCCGAGGGCTGGAACCACCCTCAGTCGACCCCAGAGTCACCATGCAGGTGCCGGTAGCAGGGGAAATCCACCTGATCGTGCGGGTGCCGGTGAAGTCCGGCCAACGAGGTTTTATTGAGCAGGCGATCATGTCCGAGGTGTTTCAGAACAATGACTACCTGCCCCGCCCGCAAACTAACGAGAACACGCCGACCGCTCCGCCCTCATGATGACGCAATCGTCGTGTCAGGCTCTTCTGTAGCGGCCTCGCCAACCAGAATCGACAAGGCACCGTCACAGGTCACATTACAGGCCGTGCCAAAGCTGTCCTGCGCCATGTACAGCGCAATCATCAACGCCACGGCGACCTCACTGAAGCCCAACATTGAGCCCAACAACCCCACCGCCGCCATCACCGCCCCGCCCGGCACACCCGGCGCTGCCAGCATGACAATGCCCAGCATCAGAATGAATGGCACGATAATGGTCAGCGACGGAATGTCGAGGCCGTTGTAAATGGACATCACCGCGACCGCACAACTGACAATGGTGATCGTTGAGCCGGACAGATGAACCGTGGCAAACAGCGGCACGGTGAAGTCGGCAACATCCGGCTTTACGCCATTGTTTTTACTGGCTTGCAGCGACACCGGGATGGTGGCGGCACTTGACATGGTGCCCAGCGCCGTAAAGTAGGCGGGCAACATGTTGCGGATCAGCGTGAGCGGCGATTTGCCAGCCTTGATGCCCGCGAGCGTAAACAGCAGCAGTATCCACGCCCAGTGCAGTACCAGCGCCATGATCAGCACCACACCAAAGGTACGTAAGGTACCAAACACGGTGCCTGCCGCAGCCAGCTCGGCAAACACCCCGGCAATATACACCGGCAGCAGCGGTATGATGATATTCACCAACAGGCGCTGAATAATGTCGCGCCCGTGATCTGACAACGTTTTTAATTGTGTGGCGCCCGTGGCGGCAATGCCTACCCCGAAAATAAAGGCCAGTGCCAGCGCCGTCATGACATTAAAGACCGGCGGTATTGTCAGCTCAACAAACGGCGCCAGGGTCACCTGACCGGACTCAGGGGTCGCGGATCCGGGTGAGGTCAGCATGGGCACCAGTATCGCTGCCACCATAAAGGCAATGGTGCCGGCAATTAATGTGGACAGGTACGCTAGGCCCAACGAACGGCCCAGCAGACGCCCTGCATTGGTGGGCAAGGCAGCAATGCCACTGGTGATAAAAAACAGAATCAACAACGGAATGGTAAAGAACAACAGTTCACCGAACAGGGCTTTGAAGGTGATTAATACCTGGATCAGGCCATAAGGGGCGAAAAGCCCGACCAGCATACCTGTTAATATGCCCGCAATCAGTTTTATTATCAGTTGCATGAGTCGCTCTCTTGGTGAGGGTCTGCTGTTGGTTTCTGTTCGCAAAAATACACAGTCAGGCCGCAAATTACCATCTTTGCAGATGGTGAAATGTTGGTAACAATCGTGCTGCCGTGCGTTCCGGGTAGCGTATCCCGTGTCAAATTGACTCATTTCAGGTGCTACCGCATAATCATCTCAAGATCAGGGCTGCATAACAGAGCCCGTCAACAACAACGCTGAGGTGACTCACCCATGAAACAGATCATACAGACCACTGCCGCAGCGGCCCTGCTGCTGGCCGGCTCCATCACTGCCATGGCGGATGACAGCTCCATCAACATGATTGATGCGTCCGAATTTGGGATTGATTCGTCAGAAATCGCCTCTATTCAGTCGCAGATGCAGGCTGCTGTCGACGGCAACCACATCGCCGGCGCGCTCCTGCTGGTAGGCAACAACAGAGGCGTCGGGTTACTGGAGACCGCCGGCACCCAGGGTCCTGACGATGCCACGCCGGTGGATGCCCAGACCATTTTTCGCATTTACTCCATGACCAAGCCCGTTGTCAGTGTTGCCGCCATGTCGATGGTGGAAGACGGCCTGCTCAGCATTGATGATCCGGTCGGCAAATATATTCCTGCCTTCAGTTCACTGGAGATCATAGATCAGGAAACCGGCGCCACCCGCCCGGCACAGAACGAAATGACGGTTGCGCATCTGCTGACGCACAAGTCCGGTCTGGTGCAGTCGATATTCGCCATGGGCACCACCCTGGGCGGCATGTACGAAGCCAACGTGCCGTCTGATGGCAGCGCTACCGCGCGCGAGGTGGCAGACAGCCTGGGCGAGCTGCCCTTACTGTTTGAACCCGGAACAGCATGGCACTACGGCCACTCCACCGACGTGCTCGGCGCTGTGCTGGAAGTCGCCGCCGGCCAGACACTGGACGTGATTCTGAACGAACGCATTTTCGAACCGCTGGGCATGGATGAAACAACGTTCTACGTTCCGGCCGAAAAAGCGTCACGAATCGCCGAGCCGGTGCATGGCGCCATGGGCGACAATACCGTGGTGCGACCCATGCTGTCTGGTGGCGGTGGGCTCAACTCCACGACTGAAGATTATGTGCGTTTTGCCCAGATGCTGCTGAACAATGGCGAGTATAACGGCGCGCGCATTCTGGAAGAGGAAACACTGGCGTTGATGCAGGAAGAACGCATCACCGACGATGTGTCGCGCGAATACTTTTTCTACGGCGACCGTGGTGGCTGGAGCCTGGGTTTCCATTTGCAGCCGGTTGATGCGGCCAACCCTGACGGCGCCAGCAACTTCGGATGGCGCGGCATCGGTGGCACACTGTTCGTGGTGGACCCGGTCAATGAGTTCTTCATGATCTACATGGAACAGAAGCGCGGCGGTCCACGCGGCGCGCCGTTTGACAACAACGTGGCTCAGCGCGTGGTTTACGAGGCCATCGACTGAAGCAACGGATGATTGTGTATTCCCCAAAAAAAGCCGGCTGACTCAGCCGGCTTTTTTTGTTTTCCTGCCTGCTCTCAAAACCTTTCAAATGTGCGTGCTCCGTATGGCGCAATTGCCAACTTCGGTGGCGAACTTCGCCAACCCTCTTGCAGAATAGCCACCAATTTCCTCAAACGGATTCTACCCGCACTCACTTACGCCACCTTATCCTGTTGTTTTTTATAATTTAATTAACATTTCTTGGCGCTTGGCCTCAATCTTGCTATCCCCTATGCGCCAAACAGCTATTTAGCAGTGGATTTGAACCCTTGTCTCGACAGCAACGTCTCAGTCTTGTTCAGTCCCGGTTTAAACAGCACTAAGCCCAACTTTTTATTGTATCGGTACAAAAATGACAATCAGCGATACCTCCGCGCAAGACGTTGCTCTGACGCCGACCACCGGTCGCAAAAAATTGATCATCATCACAGTGATCTCAGCGTCACTACTACTGTTTGCCTGGCTCGCACTGCCTGCGCTGCAACGCTGGACGCAGGCGCAACAGTCAGTGTCAGCCGAGCGCCTGCGTTTTGCGCAGGTCATCCGCGGCGACTTCGTGCGTGACGTCACTGTGCAGGGACGAGTCGTTGCCGCCGTGAGCCCGACCCTGTTCGCCAGCCAGACCGGCACCATCACGTTTAATGTTGATGCCGGCGATGAAGTGGAGCAGGGACAGGTTCTTGCCACCATCGACAGCCCGGAGATGCAGAACATGCTGTTACAGGAGCGCTCACGGCTGATGTCACTACAGATTGAATATGACCGCCAGCGCATCGCCAACCAACAGGAAGTGCTTGAAAATACGCGCGCGTTCGATTCAGCAGCGCTGGCTTTAAAAGCAGCACAACGTGAACTGACTCGCTCAGAACTCGCCATTGCGCAGGGTGCGATCAGCAGTGTGGATCACGAACGCACCCGCGACAATCTTGATACCGCCAGAATCATGCACAAACACGCAGAGCTTGACACCGAGCTCGATAATGAACGCCTGACCTTTGAACTACAGACGCGACAACTGGCAGTGGACCAGCAGGAACTGCTGGTGCAGGACCTGTCCCGTCAGGTCGAGGAGCTCGCCATTGTCTCTCCCGTCAGCGGCATCGTTGGCAACCTGTTGGTCGACCAGAAGACCAATGTCGCCCGCAACCAGGCTGTACTGAGTGTGGTCGATCTTTCTGCCTTCGAGATAGAAGTACAGGTACCGGAAAATTACGTTGGCGACCTGGCCATTGGCATGCTCGCCGAGGTTCGCGCCGGCACGCAACTGCAACACGCCACACTGGTGGCAGTGTCTCCTGAAATCGTCGACAACCAGGTCTCTGCCCGACTGCGTTTTGACGAACGTGTACCGGATGGCCTGCGACAGAATCAACGCCTGAGTACACGTATTCTGCTTGAGGAGAAACAGAACGTTCTCATGGTTCAACGCGGACAGTTCCTGGAAAGCGGCAGCGGCCGCCAGGCTTACCGGGTGATAAATGACATCGCCTATCGCACCCCCATTGTCATTGGCGCGACCAGTCTGGCGTCGGTTGAAATACTCGACGGCCTGAACCCCGGCGATACCATCATTGTCTCTGGCACTGACGCGTTTGACGAAGCCGACACTGTTCTGATCAATAACTGATAACAACTGTTAACAAAGACGTTCAGCGTGGTGCTGACCACCACAAGGAGACACCGCATGCTCAAAATGACACACATACAGAAGGTATTTCGCACCGACCTGGTGGAAACCCACGCCTTGCGCGATATTTCGCTGGACGTAACCGAAGGTGAGTTCATCACCATCACCGGTCCGTCGGGCTGCGGCAAAACCACGTTCCTGAACATCGCCGGCCTGCTGGAGACCTGGACTGACGGTGAATACCTGCTGGACGGGCAAAATGTCGCTGCATTGAGTGATTACCAACGTGCCAGACTGCGCAACCAGAAAATAGGGTTTATTTTCCAGAGCTTTAATCTGATGCCGGACCTGAACCTGTTCGACAATGTTGACGTGCCGCTACGATACCGTGGCATGAAAGCCGCCGAACGCAAAGACAGAATCGAGCGGGCGCTGGATTCGGTGGGACTGCAGTCACGCAAAAAACATCTGCCGTCACAGCTGTCCGGCGGGCAGCAACAACGTGTTGCGATCGCCCGCGCCCTGGTCGGCGAGCCTCGCTTCCTGCTGGCCGACGAGCCCACAGGCAATCTTGACTCCAACACGGCAGAAGGCGTCATGGAACTGCTTCAGAATATCAACGCTGCCGGCACCACCATCATTATGGTGACACATGACCCGTCGCTGGCCAGTCGCAGCGCCCGCAACATCCATTTTATGGATGGGCGAATTGCCCAGACTGATCAGTTGGCTTCCGCTGGTCAACTTGATGCTGTCAGCTGACAGGGAGACGACAACATGCTCTTCTATTATATCCGCCTGGCTCTGCTGAGTTACCGTCGCAATCCGGTCCTCAGCTCACTGATGGTGGTGGCCGTGGCCATCGGCATTGGCGCTTACATGGTAATTTTCACGCTTAACTATTTTATGGGCGGCGACCCGATACCACACAAAAGTGATCAGCTGTACCACGTTCAACTCGACTATGGTGACCCTTCGTTTCCCGACTTTGAAGCGCCGCCTCAGCTGACCTATATCGATGCCATGGCGTTACTGGAACTGACCAATGAACACGCCAGAACAGCCAGTTCAAAGTTTTCGGGCGTGGTGGAACCGCAGAATAGAGAAATCCGGCCATTCGGGGTTAATGGTCGTGGTAACTTCAGCGAATTTTTTACCATGTTTGATATTCCTTTTCAGTACGGTAGCGGCTGGGATCGCAGTGCTGATGAAAACCGTCAGCAGGTCATTGTGCTGTCACAGGAGCTCAACCAGCAGTTGTTTGGTGGGTCCAATTCGGTGGGTGAGACAGTATTACTACACGGCTTTAATTTTACCGTCGTGGGTGTGCTTGAGCAGTGGGCGCCCGTACCCAAGTTCTACGATGTCAATAACGGCCCCTTCGACCCGATCGAAGAAGCCTATATCCCCTGGCATCTGATCGTTTCCCTACGCATGAACCGTGCAGGCAATACCAATTGCTGGAAGGCGCCTGAAGGCGATGGTTTCCAGGCCTTCCTGAACGCTGAGTGCGCGTGGATTCAATTCTGGGTCGAGCTGCAGGATCAGAACAGTTATGAGGACTACCTGAATCTGATCAACAACTATGCCGCCGAACAGAAGTCCTTTGGTCGTCTGCGGGTGCCGGTCGACAAACGTCTGTTCGATGTAAATGAATGGCTGGTTGAGCAGGAGGTGCTGCCCGACGAAACCCGCATTCTGTCAGCGCTTGCTGCCATGCTGCTCGCCGTTTGTTTGCTCAACACGGTCGGCCTGCTGTTAGCTAAATTCCTGGGCAAAGCACCTGAAATCGGTGTCCGCCAGGCATTGGGTGCACACAAGGGCTCTCTGTTTATTCAACATGTGATTGAAGCCGGCTTTATCGGCGCCATGGGCGGCGTGCTCGGCCTCGGTGTGGCAGCACTGGGACTGGAAGGCATCAAGATATTGATGGGCGACCTCATTGTCTCTGACTGGATGCACCTGAATCTGACCGTGGTGCTGGTGACCATTGCGCTGGCCATTGTCAGCACAATCATCGCCGGCCTGTATCCAATCTGGCGGGCCTGCAACATCAACCCTGCCATTCACCTTAAATTGCAGTAGGAGAAACGTATGGAATTCGGCCCTATTCTGCGCGCACTGCTGCGCAACAAACTTGGCGTCATTCTGATAGCGGTACAGATTGCCTTTACCATGACGGTCACCGTCAATGCCATCTATATCATCAATCAGCGCGGCGAGCTGATGCAACGCCCGAGCGGTATCGACGAAGACAATCTTTTTTATATTAGAAGTATCGGGTTTGGTCAGGACTTCAATGAGGAAGTCACTTACGCGGATGACCTGGCGCGTCTTCGACAAACACCCGGCATTGCTGATGCGACTGTCATCAACGCCATTCCGGTCAGCGGCAGTGGCTCCTCTTCAGGTTTCAGTCTGGAGCCCAACGATGTCGCCTCAATGGTGCCCAGCGCCATCTATTACGCCGATCACCACGCCCTCAACACAATGGATCTGGAGCTCATTGCCGGCGTCGACTTTTCAGAATCTGATTTGCTCGTGCGCGAGTCATCTCTGAATGCCAATGCCGGTTCTGTCATCATTACCCAGGCGCTGGCCCAGCGCCTGTTCGACGGTTCAGTACAATCCGCCGTGGGTCAGACCCTGTACACACCCTCTCAACAGGCGGTGCGTATTATCGGTGTCGTGCGCCGACTGCAGGCACCCTGGCCGGAATGGCCTGATATCGAGAACTCGGCCATTTTTCCGGAAGTTGTCATCGATGGCTCCTCGCTTTACCTGATACGAACTGAAGCCGGAGAACAGAACCGCCTCATGCCACAAGTCGAGGAAATGCTGGCGGCAAGCAACAGCGAACGCATACTGCGCCAGTTGCAGACCCTGCAGGAGACACGTGAGGAGAGCTACCGCATCGACAGCGTGATGACGCGTATTCTGTACGTGGTCATTGCCACCCTGGTTTTTATCACCGCGATGGGGATTGTCGGCCTCGCGGTATTCAGCATCAATCGCCGTCGCAAGCAGATTGGCACGCGTCGGGCACTGGGCGCGACCCAGGGCGACATATTGCGTTACTTTCTTGTCGAGAACGTCATGATTTCCGGTATAGGCGTGCTGACGGGTGCAATCCTGACCATCGCGTTCAACATTTTCCTGGTACAGACCTTCAACATGCCCAGGATCGACTGGTATTACACACCGGTCGGCATGCTGGCTCTGTTGCTGGTCGGTCAGCTTGCTGTTATCGGGCCGTCCCGGGCAGCTGCCCGGATCACACCGGCGCTGGCTACCCGGTCGGTATAAGTGGATAAACCCGGCGATTGTAATAGTACAAAAAGCGGAGAAAATTCAATTCGACTGCCATAATGCGGGCGAATCAAGAAAAACAATAAGGAATCGATTTGAGCACTGACATTGGTGCGGTGGACTGATTCGTTTCGCAAGCGGCCGCTCCAGGTATGAAGCAAGAGCGGCCGCTTGCGTCCAACGAAGGCATTACTCCTGTTCGTAGTGTCCCATCAGCATGCCCGTTGCCAGCACATGGCCGTCAATGGCTTCCAGCAGCTCTGCCTTGTTTAACCCTTCAGGTAGATCAAGTGCTGCGTCGAGCGCATAAATTCTGAAATGATAGGCGTGCAATTTGCCATCCTTCGGCGGACGCGGACCAAAGTATCCGGTCTGACGCAGACCGTTGACGCCATTGATCATGCCGTCCAGGCCTTCGACCCCGGCAACCTCTGCTTCTTTGCTCAGACCTTCCGGCAATTGCATGGCATCTGCCGGGATATTGTAGGCGACCCAGTGCACAAACGGCTGCGGCATGGGTGCAATCGGATCATCCATCACCAGCGCCAGTTGTTCAGTACCTGCCGGCAGGTTGTCCCAGCTGATCTGCGGCACAGTATTATCGCCGTATGCAGAATACGCCAGTGGTACCATGCCGTGATGGTCAAAGGCGGTGCTGCTGACGGTAATGGTGTCTTCCATCTCGGCTGCCGACAGCATGGCAGGCAGGGCAAAAATACTCAGCGCCATAACGCCAAGCGCACGTTTGATTGGTTTCATGATTTGTACTCCCGGTTAATTAACAACACATCTGATGTCAGTGTCCAGAATAGAGCAGACCACCGTGCAACTCAATGCATTCGCCCCGACTTTGCGACGACGCTATTGTCTGGCTCGTTGTAGCGTGACAGACTGCAAAGCCCATCTTCACAGACAACGCCTGACATATGGACAAGACAGCACCCAAAAAGGCAGGAATCAGCAGCCTGCTGCAGGCAGCCCGTTTCGTTCTTCCCTACAAAAAGCAGATTCTGCTGGCGGCCGTTGCGCTGTTATTCACTGCCGGCCTGACATTGGGCCTGGTACAGTACGTTCGCATTATCGTTGATTCAGGTTTTGTTGCCGGTTCCGCGCAATCGTTAAGCGGCGCCATCTTCGGTTTTCTGGTAGTTGCCATTTTGCAGGCAATCGGCACATTCTCCCGCTTCTATTGGGTATCCTGGCTGGGAGAGCGGGTCACTGCCGATATCCGCAAAGCAGTTTTTGATCATCTGCTGACCATGCACCCGGCGTATTTTGAAGACAATATCAGCGGCGAAATACAGTCTCGCATCACCACCGACACGACTCTGCTGCAAACCGTTATCGGTTCATCAGCCTCCATCGCGCTACGCAACACCTTACTGCTGGTTGGCGGCGTCATTTTTCTATTTATCACCAATCCGCGCCTGACCAGCGTTGTGCTGCTGTGCATCCCGCTGGTCATCGGACCGATCATTATTTACGGACGCCGTGTGCGAAACCTGTCTCGCCGGACTCAGGACCAGATTGCCAACGTGGGCGCCTATGTTGGCGAGAGTATTCAGCAGATCAAGACGGTTCAGGCCTATAATCATCAGCATGAAGATCAGCGCCTGTTTGCCGGCCATGTAGAAACCGCCTTCAACGTGGCGCTGTCGCAAATACGGTCGCGCTCGTTGCTGATTGCCATTGTCATGACGCTGGTTTTTGTCGCCATGGCAGCCATGATCTGGGTCGGCGGTCAGGATGTTATCAGCGGACGCATGAGCGCGGGTGAGCTCACCGCTTTTATTGTCTATGCTGTCATGGTCGCCTCCGCCGTTGGCGCCATCAGTCAGGTGTTTGGTGACCTGCAACGTGCTGCCGGTGCCACCGAACGTCTGCTGGAGCTATTGAACGCAGAGTCAGCTATTCGCGCACCGGACTCGCCTGAGCAGCTTCCCGGGAAACTACAGGGTGAATTGCGGTTTGATGCTCTGCGCTTCTGCTATCCAACCCGCCCGAATACACCAGCGCTGGAAGACTTTTCGCTCAGTATCGAACCTGGCAGCAGCCTCGCACTGGTAGGGCCCTCAGGCGCCGGAAAATCCACGCTATTTGACTTGCTGCTGCGCTTTTACGATCCGCTCAGTGGCAAGATTTTTCTGGATGGCGTCGATATCCGGGCGCTTGACCCAACACAATTGCGGCAACATTTTGCTCTGGTGAGTCAGCAGCCCACTATCTTCACCGGCACAGTGGCAGACAATATTCGTTATGGTTGCCCGGAAGCCAGTGACGACGAGGTTCACGCGGCCGCCGATGCTGCCTTTGCCACTGAATTCATAACCCGGCTGCCCGATACCTGGAACAGCCAGCTCGGCGAGGCGGGCATTCGCCTGTCTGGCGGCCAGAAACAGCGCCTGGCCATCGCCCGTGCCATTCTCAAGGATCCTAAAATATTGCTTCTGGATGAGGCTACCAGTGCTCTGGATGCCGAAAGCGAGCGTACAGTACAAATAGCACTGGAGAAACTGATGCAGGGTCGGACGACGCTGATCATTGCACATCGACTGGCAACCGTGCGCAATGTCGACCGAATCGCCGTCATGGAAACCGGCCGACTGATCGCCACCGGTACGCACGACGAGCTGTTAAAAAGCAGTCCACTTTATGCACGTCTCTCCGCATTGCAATTTGACGCCCCGCTTTCATAGCCTGGCTGTGCACGGAGTAGAAACATGACGGAACCACAAAATCGCGCTCAGGCAGCGCTAAAGGCGCTGTTTGTCGGCGACGCACTGGCCATGCCAGTACACTGGTACTATCGGCCAGCCGACATCTATCAACAGTTCCCTGGTGGCGTGCGGGATCTGAATGACGCTCCTGCGTTTCATCCATCGTCCATCATGTCGCTGCATTCCACTAATAGCGGTGGCCGGCGCAGTCGCCAGAATCAAGCGGCAACAGAGCGAAGCGTAGTTGGTGATGTCATACTCAAAGGCAAGCGCCAATTCTGGAATATACCCAATCAACACTATCATCAGGGTATGCGCGCCGGCGAAAACACCCTGAATGCTCACTGCGCTCGTGCCGTCATGCGGTCGATCGCGGCAAATGCAGACCGGTATGACGCCGCCAGGTTTGTTGATCATTACATCGACCTGCTGACGGCTGATCCACCAGCCCACCCGGATACCTACGCAGAGTCCTCTCATCGCGGCTTCTTTGCCAATCTGGATGCGGGCAAACCACCACTGCGCTGCGGCGCGGTAACACACGACACGCCATCCATTGGCGGGCTGGTGACCATTGCCCCCATCGTTTTTGCTGAGCGGCTGCGTGGCGTTGCGCTGGAGGAGGTGCAGGAGCTTTGCCAACAGCACCTGCTGCTGACTCATCCGGATACCGGCCTGGCACGTACCTGCCGGGCGTATGTGAATTTGCTGGACACACTTCTGTTTCGCGAAGAATCAGACGATGTCATGTCAATACTTGCACAGACAGCTCAACGCAGCATTGGTCTGGATCTTCCGTCGCTGCTGGCAAAAACTCGTGACGACCAGGAAGTGCTGGGGCGCAAATACTCAATTGCCTGTTATATAGACGGTGCCTGGCCCGGCATTTTGTATCTGGCCGCCCGCTACTGTGGTGACGGCGGCAAGGCTCTGATTGCCAATACCAACCTCGGTGGAGACAATGTCCACCGTGGCGCCGTGCTGGGCGTCATCAGCGCGTTGTGTCAGCCGTCAACAGACGTTGAAAACTGGTATCAACGGCTGATTGACGAACCGTCATTGTCGCATGAGATAAATCGTTTGCTGACCGTGTAAGCTGATTTTCGGGAACTGCCGATTCATGCCCCAGGCTCTGTCCATCTTCGATAAGCAGGGGTATGATGAAGAAAATGAACAGGATCTACTATGGACTCAATCACTAATTATTACGAAAAAATGGTGCTCGACTGTATCAGACGAGCACTCGCCGGTACCAAGGCTGCACATGACGATGACTATATCGCGGATGTCGCCTGTGTTGCCCTTAACAGACTGCCGGCGCGATACGTGCGCCATATTGTCGACACTCGCTTCTTCGAGTCGGAGAGCGATTACAAAACCAACGCAGAATCCGTTGAATTGGCGGTGAATCACGCCCTTGACTACATCAAGCAGCGCGCTGATGAATCACCCGATGGCACCGCTCACGCCAAGCCCGGCGCAGGTTCCTAAATAACAGGGCTTGCCGGGGCCCGTGCAGGCAACAAACGCGAGAATTCTGGCGGGCGGATCAGATACCGGACCTGGTATTGGAAAGGGAGCATGGCGTTATATGTCGTTTAACAACCAATCTGCAAAACATACCAATCTACCTGCCATTCTGGCCGGGCTGGGGGCGCTGCCGTTTCTGGCCAGCAGCCTGTTTTTGACCCTTGGCGTCTATAACCTGCCCTTGCTGGGAAATACAGCGGAAATTTTGCGAAGCTACAGCCTGGCCATTGCCGTGTTTATGTGCGGCATTCATTGGGGACAGTATCTTCAGGACACCCAGGCAAGAAACCTGAACCTGCTGATGGTCAGCAATGCGCTGACTCTGCTATGTTGGCTTGGCTTCCTGATGGCGTCTTTTGTGGCGTATTTTGTTATTGTCATCGCCGTCTTTCTGGCTTTGTTATGGGTAGATTACCGCCTGCATCAGGGCGGCAGAATTACTTCGCGCTACTTCAAAATGCGGCTCGCAGTCACGGCTGTGGTATGCGCCTCACTGGCACTGCCATTGAGTTTCATCTGACGCTTCAACTCAGACGGCTCAACTCGTAAAGACACATATTTAAGGCAGATGCGACGTTCAGAGACTCCACCTCACCGCGGCCGGGTATGGTATAACTGGCCGCCCCAAGCGCCTGCAACCGTTCCCGTGGCACGCCCCTGGCCTCGTTGCCAAACACCAGGCATTGTGCCTGCTGAAAGGACTCCGAGCTCAGCCTGTCACCCTCCATGTCGAGACTGGCAATAGTGCTATAACGCGACGAAAGTGACGACAGCTCAACATCCAGTTCGATGGCAACATTAAAAATCGCTCCCATACTCGAGCGCACGACCTTGGTATTAAACGGATCGACGCAGCCCGGACTGAGAAGGCAGGTAAAACCGCCAAACCAGCCCAGCGTGCGCAGAATTGTGCCCAGATTGCCTGGGTCCTGAGTTTCGTATAGATACACCGCCCTTGGCGTCGCTGCATCTGTTTTACTCGCAGTTTGACTCAAGGCACTGACAGGCACACAGGCAACAATACCCTGCGGTGATTTTGTGTCCGACAACTGTGCCATGGCCCTGTCGCCGACCACGGTCTTTGTCAGATTACTGGCCCAACCCTGGTACGCTTCGGTGACGTACAGTTGGCTCGCCAGTAACGCTGCGTTTGTCTTTGCTGCTTTCTCCAACTCCAGCGCCAGGTGCTCACCCTCGGCGAGAAAGCAGTCATACTGATAGCGGTATTTTTTCTGATGCAGCTTCTTCAGCTCATCAATTTTTAATCGTGGCATGCGTCAGACCTCGCTGCCGGATTCAGAAGCATTACCGGATGCCAGATCGGACAGCATGGCCAGTGCCAGCGCTTCGGCAACTCTGATGCCATCCACTCCCGCCGACAGAATTCCGCCGGCATAACCAGCACCTTCTCCGGCCGGATACAAACCACGCGTATTGAGACTTTGCAGGGTCTGCGAATCCCGTGTTATTCGCACCGGCGAAGATGTTCGAGTCTCGATGCCAGTCAACACTGCATCGTCCCGATCGAAGCCGCGGATCTGTTTGCCAAAAGCAGGCAGCGCTTCCCGGATAGCCTCTATTGCGTACGCCGGTAACGATGGAGACAGGTCTCCCAATTTTATACCGGGCTGATATGACGGCTCCACTTCGCCCAAACTGGTTGACGCCTTTCCGCGAATAAAATCACCCACCAGCTGCGCCGGCGCACAGTAATCTTTACCGCCCAGTTCATAGGCGCGTGTTTCCAATTGCTCCTGCAGCGCGACACCGGCCAGCGCGTCGCCTGGAAAATCCTTTGCCGGATCGATGCCGACAACAATACCAGCATTGGCATTGCGTTCATTGCGGGAATACTGGCTCATGCCATTCGTCACTACGCGCCCTTCTTCTGACGTCGCTGCGACCACGGTTCCGCCCGGGCACATGCAGAAGCTGTAAACCGCACGTCCATTGCTGGCATGATGCACCAGTTTGTAATCAGCTGCGCCCAGCGCATCGTGACCGGCATACTTGCCCAGCCGTGACTTATCGATCAGCGACTGTGGGTGCTCTATACGAAAACCGATGGCAAAAGGTTTGGCTTCAAGAAATACGCCACGTCGGTGCAGCACGCGAAATGTGTCGCGCGAACTGTGACCCAGCGCCAGCACGACATATCGGGAATTTATAGTTTCGCCACTCTCCAGCGTCACCCCGGTCACGCGACCATCGGTGACATCAAGGTCAGTGACTTTGCTTTCAAAACGAATCTCCCCGCCCAGCGCCCTGATCTGCTCACGCATGGCCGACACCACACCGGTAAGGCGAAAGGTGCCAATGTGGGGCTTGTTGACAAACATGATTTCTTCCGGCGCACCCGCTTTAACAAACTCGCGCATGACCTGCCTGCCATAGAATTTCGGATCCTTGATCTGACTGTACAGCTTGCCGTCGGAAAAAAGCCCCGCGCCACCTTCGCCAAACTGCACATTCGACTCCGGCGTCAGCTCCTTCTTGCGCCACAACGCCCAGGTATCCTGGGTACGACGACGCACGTCTTTGCCGCGCTCCAGCACGATGGGCCTGAACCCCATCTGGGCCAGCAACAGGGCGGCAAACAGGCCGCACGGGCCAAACCCGATAACGACAGGTCTCTCTGACATTTGTTCCGGGGCGCTGGCAACCGGATGGTAGGCGATATCCGGGGCTGGTCGTACATGCTGGTCGCTGGTAAAACGTTGCAGCAAGGCTGCTTCGTCCTGCACGGTGGCGTGGATGATATAAACAAAGGTGATTTCACTGTTTTTTTTGCGAGCGTCATAACTGCGTTTGAACACAAAAAAGTCGAGCAGCTCAGTGTCGCCAAGCTGCAGACGCTGCAGTATGGCGGCACGGAGTGCTTCCGGCTGATGCTCCAGTGGTAGCGAAAGTTCGGTCAGACGAATCATGGTGTAGCCCCGGCCGGTGGCCCCGGCAAAAGGTGGTGAAGCGCAGTCGGCATGGCGCCGGTACTGCTCATTTTGTGACTATGCTATGCTTTCATCCCTGAAAAGTCACCAACAGCACTCCCGGCAGGATCATGGCACGATCAAAAAGCAGCAAACGCTGGCTCGACGAGCACGTTAACGACCCCTATGTAAAAAAGGCTCAAATAGACGGTTTTCGTTCACGTGCCAGCTATAAATTGCTGGAGATAAACAACAAAGACAAATTGATTCGTCCGGGCATGCTGGTCCTCGACCTGGGATCGGCGCCTGGCGGCTGGTCGCAGGTGGCTGCGCCCATCACCGAGCCAAAAGGCCGTGTCATTGCCTCTGACATTCTGCCCATGGACTCAATCGCTGACGTTGAGTTCATCCAGGGTGATTTTACCGAGCAGGAGGTGTTTGATCAGATCATGGCGGCACTGGGTGGTGCCCGGGTCGACCTGGTGATGTCGGATATGGCACCCAATATCAGTGGCGTCGACGCCGCCGATCAGGCAGCGTCCATGTACCTGATAGAATTGGCTCTGGACATGGCGCGCCAGACCCTGAAGCCTGGCGCCAATTTCCTGACCAAGGCCTTTCACGGCGAGGGCTACGATGATTATGTCAAAGACCTGCGCAGCAGTTTTGATAAAGTACTGACTCGGAAGCCCGATGCCTCACGAGCACGTTCCCGTGAGGTGTACCTGGTTGGCAAGGGTTTTAAGTCCTGACCCCAGTCAGTATCCGACTGCAGCGCCAGCGCCCGCGCGTGGATCAGCGTTGGCTTTATCTATTTACCGGCAGCTTCTGCCAACAGGCTTTCGATATACAGGTTCCTTAACGTCTGTGTCAGCGGCCCGGGCCGACCATCAGCGATCAGCGTGCCGTCGATACTGACAACCGGCATCACCAGCGTGGTTGCGCTGCTAAGAAAGGCTTCCTCGGCCGTCATGGCCTCTGCCAGCGTAAAGCTGCGCTCTATCAGCGTCATGCCTGACTGCTCAGCCAGCTCCAGAATAACCCGTCGACGAATGCCGGGCAGTATTGAATTGGACAGTGCCCGCGTGACAATGGTTCTGTCTTTGATAATAAACGCGGAAGAGGATGCGCCTTCGGTGACCGCACCATCCTCCACCATCCAGGCTTCAAACGCACCCTGCGCCGCGGCCTGTTGCTTGGCCATGCACTGCCCTAGCAGGTTCAGGGATTTGATGTCTCGCCGTTGCCAGCGCAGGTCTGGCACGGACACAACCTTGACGCCGGTTTCCGCCGCCGGATTGTTGAGCAGGTTGCGTGTGGACGTATAGGCCATGATGGTGCTTTTGGCATGCGGTGGATAGGCAAAATCACGTTCGGCGATGCCGCGGGTAATCTGCACATAAACGCTGCCCTCGGTAATATCATCGCGCCTGATCAGTTCGCGCAGCATAACCAGGTAGTCCGCTTCGCTGAAGGGCCAGGCTATTTCCAGCGCACTGAGGCTACGTCGCAGACGCTCAACCGAATAGTCTTCGTCAACCAGCTTGCCCATGACCACGGGAATCACTTCGTAGACGCCATCACCAAACAGGAAGCCGCGATCGAACACGGAGATGGCCGCTTCTTCTGCGGGGAGATAGTCACCGTTCAAAAATACCGTTCTGCTCACAACACACACCTTTTTTGTTTGTTGAGACTGCTTGTTTAGATTGCTTGTTTAGATTATTTGCTGAACTCTAGCCGGACTTTCTACTGGTTCTTCTTGCTTGGCTTTCTACTGAGCTTTCTACTGAGCTGCCTATTGCGCTGTCTATTGCGCTGTCTATTGCGCTGTCTATTGAGATCTTTACTGCGACCTCTATCAGTATAGTTCAGACATTAAAAAAGGGAGCCGAAGCTCCCTTTCCGTGATGCTGGCTCCAATGGAACCTTCTCTAAATTCAGACTCTGAAATCAGAGAGGGGTGTGATCAAACCACCAGGGCATTACTCCCGGCTTTATTAATTGCACCAACATCCATTGAAACCTTAGCTGAATCACTCGACATTGGATCACCTCCTTTTTGCTTCTCAGTTAAACATGACCTGAGAGTAAGCTTGATGCCGTAACAGTGTCAACCAAATAGTGTCAGTTTTTTTTCACACCACGCAACAGTCCTACACCCAGCGCTGCCATGACAATGGAAATCACCGGATTCAGATAATTGAGAAACGCATAGGGCAAATATTCCAGCACCGGCACGCCGAGTGTTGCCGCATAAAATGCGCCAGCCGTGGTCCAGGGAATCAGGCCGGTGCTCATGGTGGCGCCTTCTTCCACGGAGCGCGACAAAACGGCGTTGTCGATACCTTTTGCTTCGAACGTTTGACGAAATAGCTGGCTGTTCAGAATGATGGTGATGTAGGCCTCTCCCATACCCAGGTTGCCAATGATGCCGGCACCGATCGTACTGGCTACGAGGCTGACAGTGCGCTTGAGACGTGCCACCAGACCCTGCAGCATGGCTTGCAGGAAACCGGCCGCAAACAACATGCCGCCCAGCGCCAGCGCCATCAGGGACAGCAGCAACGTCCAGCTCATGCTCAACATGCCACCACGCCCCAACAGCTCATCCAGTGTGCCAATACCCGTTGTCCCCGCCGAATTGCTCCACAGACTGTCAAGCGCGGCGACCAGGCTTTGCCCCTGATACAGAACTGCAATGCACATTGCCACCAAGATGCTGGCGGTCATTGCCACTTCCGCCGCAAACCGTCGCAGACTGAGTATCAGCATCACCAGCAACGGCAGTAATGTGATCACCGGGTTCAAACTGTAGGACGATGCCAGTGCCTGCTGGATGTCGTTGATGGCATTCGTTGGCAGTGTGTTATCGGTGTAACCCAGACCGAGCAGGGTAAAGATCACCAGGCTGAGTACAAACGCTGGTACGGTGGTATACAGCATCGATCCGATATGACGAAACAACGATGTGCCGGCACTCATCGCCGCCAGATTGGTGGTGTCTGACACGGGCGACAGCTTGTCGCCAAACGTGGCACCACAAACGATCATGCCGGCGACCAGAGGCAAGGGAATGCCCATGGCACCTCCGATGCCAATCAAGACCACACCCAGCGTGCCAGCGGTACCCCATGACGTCCCCGTCGCCACTGACATCAGGCTGCATAACACCAGGCCCGCTGCCAGAAACCAGGCCGGGCTGAGCAGTTGTAAACCGTAGTAAATCAGAGCAGCGACGGTGCCGCTTTGCATAAAAGCGGCGATCACCATGCCAATCAGCAGAAAAATATAGATGGCAGGCAGTGCCCGACTGATGCCATCACTCATCATGCCGCGAATGGCAACGAAGTCATGACCCAGCATCCGGCTATGGGCAGCGGTCCAGATCAGACAGATAAATAACAGAATGTGCAGACTGACGCCGAGCATAAACAGCCCGAGCGCGATAATCGCCAGATTACCGCCAAAGCAGACGCCAGCCTGGAGCGCATCAGGTCGCCTGATCTGGTGCGCTCCAGCGTCTGCATTCGGCTCATTCGCCATGCAGCATGGCTTCTACTGCTTTGAAAAAACTGTCCCGGTGGCGACCCAAACTGTTACCTGTTGCCTGCGGCCAGGCGCCCTGCACCACAATCACCAGTTCCTCTTCCGGGTTCAGGTAAATGCCCTGGCCAAAAATGCCGCTGGCCCGGAAACTGCCGTCCCCGTTCAACCACCACAGATAACCATAGTTGTCGCTGCCGGGCGAGGGTTCAGTGGATTCCGCAATCCAGCCTTCGGGCACAACTCGCGTGCCATCGTGCAGCACGCCATCATTCATCACCAGCAGTGCCAATCGCCCCCAGTCTCGCAATACCGGCGCCAGACAACAGCCGCCCAGCTCACCACCCTGAGGACCGTGACTGATCCAGGTGGCATCGCTTTCCATGCCCCAGGGCTGCCAGATCTTGCGGGTCAGGTAAGCCGCCAGGTTGTTGCCGATGGCGGCACGTACGATGGCACCGGCCAGATTGGTTTCGCCAGTGTTGTAATTAAAGCGCTCACCGGGCGCAGCAACCCGTTCCTTCTCGCCCATGAACTGCATCAGCGCCAGCATGTCACTGGGTGAGGTGGCCACATCAGACTGCGGATCTGCATAGTCTTCGTTCCAGTCCGTCCCTGACGCCATCTGGAGCACGTGACGTATACTGACACCGTCGTAGGCGCTGCCACGCAGCTGCGGCAGATAGTCAGTCACCGGGTCGTTGACACTGTTAATATAACCGTCGGCGATGGCGGCACCGGTCAATAAAGAGACCACCGACTTGGTCATGGAAAATGACACCCAGTGCGTGTTTTCGTTATTGCCCAGGCCATATTGCTCCAGCATGATCTCGCCATTTTTGAGCACCAGCACGCCGCCAACATGGTTATGCTGCATATAATCAGCGAGATCGAAACTGTCTCCGTTGACTTCGTAGCGTAGCGCGGAAAAATCGCGTTCATCTCTTGTCAACGCCATGACATCATTGCCAGCGGATACTTGCCGCACTGGGCTCAACACGGCAGTATTACGGAAACCGGCAATCTGCTGATCGCCGGACCAGAACAGAATACTGCCATCTGTCGGCAGGTTCTTCGCGTCATCGGCAGGATCGAGCCAGCGCACTGAGTCATCGGTTTGCGCCAACGCCAGAAATGGTGCCACCGCGAGCAGCACTAACAGAGAAGCGTTGAGCAGGCCGGAGGTTTCGAACAGGCCAGAGGTTTTGAAGAGGCCAGAGGTTTTGAAGAGGCCAGAGAGAAACATGAGCATTCGTCCTTTATTAATTTTCTGTTAAGTAACGCCCTAGCGTACCGCAGCGCAGGACCAAACAACAGAGGCTACGGAGCACCATGACAAGCGCGCTCAAGAACTGTCAGAATCAGGCCGCCACCGAGCTGGCGAGCTTTATCCACACCAACGCGCCAGTGATGGTGCTGACAGGTGCCGGCATCAGTACGGATTCAGGCATTCCGGATTACCGTGACAGCAATGGCAACTGGAAACGTCGACAACCGGTTCAACATCAGGAGTTCATGCAATGCGCCAGCACCCGGCAGCGTTACTGGGCGCGCAGCCTGGTCGGCTGGCCAATCATGCAGCGGGCACAACCCAACGCAGCCCATGACAAAATTACCGAACTGGAGCACCTGGGCCTGCTGTCGGTGATTGTGACCCAAAACGTCGACCGCCTGCACCAGAAATCGGGCAGCACATCAGTCATTGACCTGCATGGTCGCGCTGATGAACTGGTGTGCATGTCCTGTGGCTTCAAGGAAGCACGTGAGTTTATGCACGCGCGCTGCGCCAACCTGAATCCGGCATTAAAAAATGTATCGGCCACGGCTGCACCCGACGGTGATGCCGATCTCGAGATGGATTTTTCAGACTTCGACGTGCCAGGTTGCCCGCGGTGCAGCGGCATACTGAAGCCGGATGTGGTTTTTTACGGCGATAACGTGCCACGCCCGCGCGTGGAACAGGTTTTTGATACCCTCGCCAACAGCCGCGGACTACTGGTTATCGGGTCATCCCTGATGGTGTTCTCCGGCTTCCGGTTCGCCCGTCAGGCGAAGCAGGCAGGCACGCCAATCGCCATTCTGACGCAAGGGCGAACCCGCGCCGATGACCTGGCCAGCATCAAATTCGACGCACCGATAACTCCCCTGCTGACAGCCATCCAGGCGCCCTGATCAGGGCGCCTGCACCGGCTCCGGCGCCATCGTGCAATCCACACACATGACATTCTGCACTGGCTCGCCAGCGGCCAGTTCGGTCAACCAGTCAACAAAACGAACACCGGCCACCTCATAGCTGTACACCTCCGGCCGCAACAGAATGGTATGCATGGTGCCGCCGGCAACGTAGTAACGAAAATCCGGAATCGCTGCGCTGATTTCTTCCAGGTTACCCTGCAATAGCGGCAACAGTGACTCTGTTGGCGTGCCGCCCAGAGCCAGGAACTGCTTCTGCACGTTGTCTTCTGCATTATCGTAGGAGGCGAAACGTATGCCTGGGTTCTCCCGCTCAACGCCTATGTAAAGCTGATGAAAACTGAACTCATTGGCGGAAATGTTGTTGATGTAGTCCATCTCTGCCAGGACCTGATCCGTTGACCAGACATCGTATGGACTGAAATTGGCAAAACCACGGTAGCCGCCCGAGGCATCGCCAAGCTGAACGATGTCAGCGCCCGGGTACTGCTGCGCCAGTTTTAATGCGTAAAAGGGCGAGGGTATTGAGCCGGCGCTGGAGCCGGTGACAAATATCTGCTCTGGCATCGGTAAGTGATCAATCGCCCATTGCATGGCAGCGCTTGCATTGACCAGGCCCCGATGCTGAATATTGACTTCATGCGATTCGTGCCCCTCTACCGTTGGCGCAGTATGAACCTGCACCGAATCTCCCAGATGCACGTCGGCGGAACAATACGGTGCATACACCACGGTGTAATCTGCAAACGGGTTTTCCGGATGCTCAAAAGCCAGAATGCCATGCGAATTTGCCGGATCAGTCGCCGCCAGATTTATCTGATAACTGGGCTGAAGATCCGGGTCACAGTTGGCGCCATCCCAACATGCACCTCCGCCTTCCAGATAAAACATCAACTTATCAGGCTCACCCTGTTTAACAAAAAAACGGTATTCCGAGCCATCCGTGCAGATGGTCTCGCCGCCCGGTGAGAATGCGTTCCAGCCGTCCTGCAGACCCGAGAAGTCAGCAACCATCTGCTCTTCCGCAGCAACTGCGGGCGCGTTGACGGCCGTTGGTACGTCTGGCACAGCAGTTGGCTCCGGCTCGCTGCAGGCAGCCAGCGCCGATAACGCGAGCAGCAGCATTATCCCAAGCCTGGTGCGGGTGCCGGATATCAGATTGCGCAGGACCTGCACAAAACCTGTATTGTTGTCATTCATAGCCTGATCTCTCCAATTACTCGAACTATTTTTACACGACTGTATCGTTACGTTTCTACGAATTCGTGACAGAAGAAACAGATGCCTCATGTTGTATCACAATCCGTATTAACATACGATTCGACACAGGAAAAATATTCAACCGAGGCTGCTCATGATCGATGTTTACAGCTCCGCCACGCCAAACGGCTATAAAGTGACGGTGATGCTGGAAGAGCTTGGTGCTGACTACACCCTGCATCCAATCAACCTGTCAGCCGGCGAGCAGAAAACGCCTGAATTTCTGGCCATGAATCCAAATGGCCGCATTCCGGTCATAGTTGACCGCAGCAACAACGACTTTACCGTGTTTGAGTCGGGTGCCATCATGATCTATCTGGCAGAAAAATTTGGCCAGCTGTATCCGGAAGAGCCCGAGACACGCTCACGTACGCTGCAATGGCTGATGTTTCAGATGGGCGGTGTGGGACCGATGATGGGTCAGGCCAATGTCTTTCATCGTTATTTCCCGGAAAAAATCCAGCCCGCCATTGATCGCTACCAGAATGAATGCCGCCGCCTGTTTGAAGTGCTGGACAGCCGCCTGGCAACATCCGCCTACCTGGCAGGTGACGTCTACACCATTGCCGACATCGCCAACTGGTGCTGGGTGCGCACATACAACTGGTCGGGCGTCAGTGTTGACGGCCTGAGTCACCTTCAGCGCTGGCTCGATGAACTTTATCAACGTCCGGCCTGCCAACGCGGCATCAAACAGCCTGAGCGCAACCGGACACCGGACGATATCGTCAAGGGTGCGCAGAATATTGTCGTACGCTGACTTTCTGCGGTTTTCTCGAAACCGCCGTTATGAACCGTAAATCACAGTAATGAAGAGTTAAATTTGTCATGACACGAATCACCTATATAGAACACGACGGAACCGAGCACGTAGTAGATGCCAGCAATGGCGACTCAGTCATGGAGGCAGCCATCAAAAATCTGGTTCCGGGCATCGACGCTGATTGCGGCGGCGCCTGTTCCTGCGGCACCTGTCATGTCTTTGTTGATGAAGCCTGGCAACAGGCGGTGGGCGAACCCGGTGAGTTTGAGGAGCCCATGCTGGACATTAACCCTGAACGCGGCGCTAATTCCCGGCTGTCCTGCCAGATTGATATCAGTGACGAACTCGACGGACTGGTGGTACGGCTACCGGAATACCAGTTCTAGCGCAAATACGCTCACGGAGTGCCCGACATGAATGACGTAAAAGCTGCCGACACCCGACCCAGTCGCAGCCTCGTAGGCCGCGACCCCTGGACAACACCGCTGGATGAAATCGACCTGGCGCACCCGGGCATCTGGCAGGCCAACGAGTTCCTGCCTTTTCTGGCGCGACTGCGCCGCGACGACCCGGTTCACTATTGCGCCACATCGCCATTGGGTCCTTACTGGTCAGTGATGAAATACAAAGACATCATGACTATGGAAGCGGCGCCGCATATTTTTTCATCCGAGCCCACCATCGGCATCGTGGATGTCATTCCCGAGTTCACATTGCCGATGTTTATCGCAATGGATCCACCCAAACACGAAGAGCAACGCAAGACAGTGCAGGGCGTTGTTGCTCCCGCCAACTTAAAAAACCTGGAAGGATTGATTCGAGAGCGCGTCATAAACATTCTTGAAGCACTGCCACGCGATGAGACCTTTAACTGGGTAGACCTGGTCTCACGCGACCTGACCACGCAGATGCTGGCCACGTTGTTTGACTTCCCGTTCGAAGACCGGCACAAACTGACGTACTGGTCGGATGTGGCAACGGCCATACCGGGTGCCGGCCTGATTGACAGTTACGAAGAAGGTTTCGAAATCCTGAAAGAGTGTCTGGCCTACTTCTCACAATTATGGCAGGAGCGTGCCGGCAAGGCGCCAGGTGATGACCTGATATCCATGCTCGCGCACGGTGAAGCCACGCGCAATATGCCGCCCAGAGAGTTCCTGGGCAATCTGATCTTATTGATCGTCGGCGGCAATGACACCACCCGCAACTCCATCAGCGGCGGCGTACTGGCACTCAATGAAAATCCGGAGGAATATCAGAAACTGCGCGACAACCCGTCGTTGATACCGTCCATGGTGTCAGAGATTATTCGCTGGCAGACGCCATTGGCGTATATGCGGCGCACGGCCAAAGTGGATACCGAACTGGGTGGAAAACACATTCGCGCCGGAGACAAGTTACTGATGTGGTACGCGTCCGCCAACCGGGACGACGATGCCATCGACAATCCCGATCAATTCATCATTGACCGGCCGCGCGCACGCCAGCATCTGTCCTTCGGCTTCGGCATTCATCGATGCATGGGCAACCGCCTGGCAGAAATGCAATTGCGTATTTTGTGGGAGGAAATAAGCCGGCGCTTTGACGAAATCGAAGTTGTGGGCGAACCGGCACGTATCTATTCCAGCTTTGTCAAAGGCTACACCGAGCTGCCCGTGATCATTCGCTCATCTGACGTCAAGGCGACAGCGTAGACACAAAAAAGGGCCGGCGCTAATGCTACCGGCCCTTTAGTCGAGGCACTTTAGCCAGCCATTCAACCAGCCTTTCAACCCGTCCTTCAATCCGCCCCTCAACCGCCGTCAGTAAGTCTTGAAGTCAACGTCAGTGCTGACGTCGGCTTCGTAGTCGACATCGCTGCGCTCAAAACCAAAAAGTTTGAGAAACTCGTGCTTGTAACCAGTATAGTCAGTTAACTGGAACAGGTTGTCATTATTCACTTGCTGCCAGAGTTGCTTGCATTCGGCCTGTACATCATCGCGCAGTTCTTTGTCATCCATGCGAATACGGTTGGTATCATCAACATCAATGGCCTGGCCATCGTCGCGATAGAGCTGCTCACGGAACAGTCGATTGAGTTGTTCGATGGTGCCTTCGTGCAGCCCTTTCTCTTTCATCACTTTATATACCAGCGCGATATAAAGCGGCATCACCGGAATTGCCGCCGATGCCTGTGTGACCACAGACTTGAGCACTGCGACATTGGCACTGCCGCCGTATTTTTTACCCAGACTGGCGTCAAGCTGCGCTGCCGCCCGATCGAGATCCTCTTTCGCTTTGCCCAGCGCGCCGTGCCAGTAGATTGGCCAGGTCATCTCGGTGCCGATGTAGCTGAAGGCAACCGTTTTCACGCCCTTGGCCAGAACGCCGGCATCGTCCAGCGCCTGCATCCACAATTCCCAGTCTTCGCCACCCATCACGGTGATGGTGTCAGCAATTTCCTGCTCGGTTGCTGGTTCAACTTCGGCGTGAATGATCTGATCCTTGTTGGTATCGATTGCCGTTGACTGATAGACCTCACCAATCGGTTTCAGCACCGAGCGCTTCACTTCACCGGTATCCGGCAGCTTGCGTACCGGTGATGCCAGCGAATACACCACCAGATCGACCTCGCCCAGGTCTTCCTTGATCAGCGCCACTGCCTGCTCCCGTACTTCATTGGAGAAAGCATCGCCGTTAATTGATTTGGCGTATCGACCGGCCTGTTTTGCCTCTTCCTCGAATGCCCAGGAGTTGTACCAGCCAGCGGTACCGGGTTTGGTTTCGGTGCCGGGCTTCTCAAAAAACACACCCACAGTGTCGGCCTGAAAACCAAATGCCGCCGTGATTCTTGCTGCCAGGCCATACCCACTGGAAGCGCCAATCACCAACACTTTTTTGGGACCGTTGCTGTGAACGCCCTGTTGCTGGCTCACTGCGATCTGGTCCTTGACGTTGTTGTGGCAGCCTGATGGGTGCGTAGTGGTGCAGATAAATCCGCGGTATTTTGGCTTTATAATCATCTATTTCCCTCTATCTCCGCCAATATTGACGATTTTTTTGGCTAACGACTGTTGCCGCCGCCCTGCTGTCAGTGACTCGTCACCTATTTTACCTCAGGGGCAACGCCCGTGGACACATCCATGATCATGCGGGCGAGCAGGTAAAGCCGTGGCTCGATCGAACTCAGTAATACATATTCATCATTGCTGGAATGTGCACCAAAGCCCTGTAACCCGAAGCGTTCAATGACCGGGGCGTCGGTTTCCAGCGCGGCAAACGCTGCATCTGTTCCACCACCCTCGGCCTGGTCATTAACAACAAGGCTCATGCCCAGTTCGTTATAGATGTTCTGGCCGTGCGCTGCCAGAGCACGGGATGCATCATTCGCCTGCAACGGCGGCCGACGATTTTCGAAGCGCAAGCTGATCTCGGTATCCGGAATAAGGCGATTACTGATCCGCTCTTCAATGCGCGATTCAAGTCGCTCAAAATCTTCCAGCCGGAGCATTCGCACATCCGCAGTCGCCACCGCATCAGCCGGAATCACATTGCGCTTGGTGCCCACCTGAGCCAGTGTCCAGTTCACCTTTAATCCCACGTCGGGGTCGGACAGGTCATCCAGCTGCAATAATTGATGTGCCATCTCGTACAACGCATTGCGTCCCAGTTCGGGCGCGGCGCCGGCGTGTGAGGCACGACCCTTGACAGACATGGTCACCGCACCAATTCCGCTCGTTGCCAGGGACAGCGAGTCGTTGTCGATTCGGGTCGGCTCTGCTGACAACACCACATCATGCTCCGCGCCCAGACGAGTGAGTGTCGCGCGTGAGCCGGGCGAGCTGATTTCTTCATCACCGTTTATCAGCACGGTAAGTGTGCCGTAGTCATCAAATGCCAGCGCACGCAACATGGCGATGGTGTGGATGATCAACGCCACCCCCTGCTTGTCATCCGAAATACCCAGACCGTAAGCACGATCACCGTCGACACGGAACGGCTGCTGCGCCAGCATGCCGCGCAGATATACCGTGTCCATGTGGGCAATCAACAGGATTTTTTTATCGCCGGTTCCGGTGAAGCGGGCGTGAACCATCGGGCCCAGCTGGTCTGGCGTATCAAACATGGGATACACGTCGTCACCGACTTCCAGCAGCTCCGTGTCTCCACCCAGCGCTGTCAGTTCGTCCGCAATCATGGCCGCGATCTGCTCAAGACCTTCCCGGTCACCACTACCGGATTCAATGCCGACGAGGCGCTCCATGGTCTCTATCATGGATGCTTTCTCGGCAGTTGCCGCTTCGAAGACGGCAGTATCCAATTGCGCAAATACGGCCGGACTCAACAACAAAGCCGCCAGCAATAAACCTGCCTGTTTTACAATCCTGAACATAGAACCTCTCCGGTGGGTGACTGCGCTCAATAGAAATGGCGCTGTCAATTTCGCAAATACGATGCACCATTGGCATCAATGATGGCGCCGGTCAGGTAATCAGTTTCATTGCCAGCCAGGAAAGCAACCAGGTTGCCAATTTCTGACGGTCGGCCGATACGCCCCAACGGGCTTTGAGCGGCAACATCGTCCCAGCCCTGACTGCGGATACGTGGCGATGCCGCCGGCGTTTCCGTCCAGCCCGGCGCCACCGCGTAAACGCAGATGCCATGCTCACCCAATGCCAGTGCCAGTGATTGTGTTGCCGAATTCAGACCTGACTTGGCTGCACCATACGCCGGTGCGTTCGGCTCCCCGCGGAAAGCGCCACGTGACGTTATATTGATGATTTTTCCGGCACCTTGTTTCATCATGGGCCTGGCAGCCTGAAAAGCCAGATTCAGCGGTGCCATCAGATTCAGCTGCAGACTGTGCTGCCAGGCCGTCTGCCATTCATCATAGTCACCGCTCTTGATATCCTGTGGTGTGAACTGACCAGCGGCGTTAACCAGCACGTCCAGCCGTTGATAGGCGCCAAGAACCTCTGCAACCAGTCTGGCCACATCAACGGCATCGGCAACATCAGCGGCAAATGCCTGGTGGCCGTCCCCGGCAAGCTCGTCTAGCAGAGCCAGCGCCTCCGACTTTTTACTGCGATAATTGACAGCGATGGTGAAACCGGCAGCAGCCAGTGCGATGGCGCTGGCCCGCCCGATGCCGGATGCAGCACCGGTGACCAGTGCGACTTTTCTATCAGTCATAAACACTCCTGTTGGTAGCACTGAAGCGGTAGCTTAGTGACAACACGTCAAGCGAACCTCACAGGTGTTGGTCAAACCAGCCCTTCAACGCATTGGCAGCGGTCACGCCATCCGCGTAGGTGAACAGACCATGACCGGCGCCTTCGATCACAACAAAGTCACTGACAATGTCAGCCGACTGCAATGCACTGTACATGTTTTCACTGTGACTGATATTGACCAGATCGTCAGCATCGCCATGCACCAACAGGACAGGTGGATCACCGGCGCTGGCAAAATCGACTGGAGACACAGTAGGCGCCAGTTCGTCACTGAAATTCAATGCCGGAAAATTATCATTCGGACCGGTCATACCACGCAGGTTGGTGGGTGGCATGTAGGCCACCACTGCTGCCGGGCGATGAGGCTGGTCATCAGTGGACAGACCCAACATCAGCGACAGATGACCACCGGCACTGATGCCCGAGACACCGATACGCGCCGGGTCGACACCATAGGCGCCGGCGTTGTTACCGATGTACTGGAACGCGGTTGACACATCGCTCCACGCTTCAAGCACGTTATAGCGTGGGCTGCTGCCGTGACGCACCGCAAACACCGTGTAACCGGCATCAACCAGCGGCATGAACATGGTTTCGTAGGCCCTCTGCATCATCGGGCTGGACATCCAGCCGCCGCTGATCATGTAGGCAACCGCCGCACCATTGGCATTAGCCTCAGGCTGGTAGACATCCATGACCATTGCCAGGCCATCTTTCTGGCCGTAAACAACATTGCGAGTGGTTTCTGCCTGTACCGGCACCGACAGCGTCAGGGTCAGACCCAGCAGTGTGACAACCAGGGACAGGGACTTAAGGAAAGAAGAAAATGCATTGGTGAACATGGGACTGCGCTCCGGGCCTGCGGATTGCAGGCTGTGTTGACTCAGTCGGTCAGATTAGCCTCCGCCCGACAGTGAGTCAACCAGGTAGCAATACCTGCCAATTACGGACATGCAGCCATTGTCCGAATTTGAAACCCACTTGTGGCAGGTGGGCTGTCATGAAAGCCTGAAACCGCCGACTGACAAGCCCGGGAATACCGTATTTCGCACCAGTTCGCTGGAAAAACCCATGTGCGACTGCAATATCTCAGCGAGTAAATGCCGCAGGTCGTTGGTGGGCTGCAGGTCACGATTTTCACGCAGACTGCTTTCACCCAGGCCGGGCCAGGGACCCATAACAGCAGGCCGGCGACCAAAGTTTGGCATCGCCCCGCCCGCCACAAATGCCGCACTGGCGGTACCGTGATCAGTGCCGGATGAGCCGTTGACGCGCACCGTTCTGCCGAATTCGGTCATGACCACCACAACCGTGTTTTTCCAGCTTGCGCCCAGACCCAGTTTCAGCTGCATGATACTGGTGTCGAGCTCGGTAAATTTGCGTTGCAACGCGCCTTGCCCTCCACCCTGGTTGGCATGCGTATCCCAGTTATCATTCTCCAGCACCACAATGTTGGCGCCGCCGGGCGCGCGCAGGAAACTGGCCGCCGCCTCTACCAGCGCAGGAAAGCCTTGATTCGCGGATGTTTCAGTCATGTCCTGAGCAACTACCTGACGTGCATTCAGGGCCTCCTGCAATCTGGGACCGAGAAAACTGTCACTATCATATAGCCTGCTGAGTCGTCCCATGGTGTCATCATTAATCGCGGGCAGCACCGGTGGCGCCCACGAGCCAACGCTGGCCTCGCCTCGCAGAATTAACGGCACAGCCTGACCCAACGCCATCGCCTGTTGCTGGCTCTGACCCTGAATGGCCCGGTTTAGCCAGCCAGAAGAATGGGGCATGGCAACGTCGAATCCACTTTCCAGAACATTCTGCCCATCAAAATGCGAACGCTCCCGGTAGGCACTGGCAATGGCATGAACAATGCCCAGCTCACCCGATTGCCGCAATTGATACAAACCACTGAACGCCGGATGCAGAGCAAAAAAGTTGTCCAGTTTTAACAAGGAATTTTCTTCCGGAATCAATGCCGCCCGGTAGCCACTCAAGTGCGGATCACCATAAGGGATGACGGCTGACAGACCGTCCATGGCACCGCGAAGAATAATCACCGCCAGTTTGTTGTCGCCGGACAGCGCACTGTTTGCCCAGCTGAGACCGGGAATGCTGCCGGCGCCTGCGAGCACGGCGGCGGATTTGATGAACTGACGGCGACTGAAATGTTTACTGGACATATCATGCCCTCCACTGGAATTGCGGACTGGCGAGCAACAAGGTCAGCGCCTGGGTTTTACTTTCGGATCGACGAACGGCTGTCTCCAGGTCTGCATTCTCGGGCAGAATTTGTGCAACCAGATCTCTGGCATCAAAATCCCGACCCACGGCGCCGGCTACCATATTGATATATTCGACGCGCTTGATAAGCGCGTCGGGGCCGCCCCAGTGTTCAGCCTGCTCGGGCCAGCCCGCCGGCGATGCTGCCGTAAAGGGCATCTGATTAAAACTGGCCAACGAATCATTCAGAACTTTCAGCACGCCGTCACTGAGCGGCACACCCGGCAGCGCGCGGATGGAAGAGACTACATAATCTTCCGGCGATTTTAATTTCTGCCAGCCAGGATCCCAGGTTTCATCCATTTCAACCAGGGCCTGGTGAACGCTGGGCAGATCGCCTCGGGTCTCAGTAAAACGTTTAGCCAACCTGGCGACAGCGGATGCCGGCGGATTATCGGAAATAAAGTGCCGGACAAGCTTTTCAGCTATGAACGTGGCTGTCGAGGGATGCAAGGCAAGATCACGCATGGCCGCAACCGCCTGCTGCCAGTCCGGTGCAGAGTAGGACCTGCCCAATAACTGTTGCGTGCCGGGTTCATGCGCGTACTGTAAATACAGGAAAGTACCGGCCGCTTCGCTCGGGTTGGGGAGCGCTTTGTATTCAGCCGACAGGTTGACCGTCCATCCTGTCAACATTTTGGCAAGTGCGATGACATCGCTCTGGGTATAACCACCGGAAACGCCAAGGGTGTGAAGCTCCAGCATTTCCCGCGCATAGTTTTCGTTCAGCCCCAGATTTCTCTGCAGCCCGGCCGGGGAATTCGGTCCTATTGAGTTGGTGTTGTCGAGGTAGAACAACATGACCGGGTGCGACGCGACTCCGATCAACATGTCGGCAAAACTACCTGTCATGTTGGCACGAATGGCTTCATTCTCGTATGCCAGACCCGCGTAGTGTATTGTCGGCTTGTTGCTGGTGGCGGAAATGCTGAAATGATTTGACCAGAATCGCACCAGGCGCTCGGTAAACGGCGTATCTGACTCAATGGCAACCGCCAGCCGGTGATTAGCCTGCATACGCAGCAGTTCTGACTCACGGGCCTGAATGGCGGCCAGTTTCTGCTTCACTTCATTCGTGAATTTTTTAACGCCCAGAATATTCCGGCGCTCCAGATAGTTTTTACCCCCTTCCTCAATCAACTGTGAAGAGTGAGCCAGGCCCTCGTATCTGGGCGGCAGCCGACTTGCCTTGGGTAACTGGCCAATCAGCCAGCCCCGTGGGTCCTTGCCAATTTCACCCAGTTCACCTGGTTGCAGGCCCAGGCCCAGCTTGTTAGCTGCAATAAAGGGAGAATACACAGCCATTGTGAGTGCTCTTATTAGGGTAATGGGGCATCAACTACGTATATATCTACCCCCTGTACGACAGATTTAATATTATCCGTCGAAAAAGAGAAAGATAATTTCGAAATATCGTATCCAAACCCGAATTGCGACTCAGCCTGACCCCAGCTGAACCAGATACAGCACTGCAAAACCCAGATAAAACAGCCCTGACAGCAGCATGACACCCGAATAAAACAACCCGGGCCGCAGCGCGGCTGGCAAACGACTACGGTTGACGAACAGTGCGGTCAGGACAATAAACGGCGTGTGCACGGCGGCGATAATGCCCGAAGCCGACATTATCTGTACCGGGTCCTCGAACACAAGAATGATGATAACGGGAACCAGACCGGTGACCAGCACAATAAATGCACGCTTGAGAGAGCGCCGATGAAGCACTGGCGAGCGCGTGCGTTTTTCTACCCAGTCCAGAAAACTGGCTGACCAGTGCGATTTACCGGCATCCGCTTTCCCACGCAACAGAATCAGTGTCATATCGGCGAAGCTCCGGCCCCAGCCGTCCTGGTTTGCCAGGATGCTGCCCCCCAGGGCAATGATGATGGCCGCCAGCATCATTATTTCACCTGTCACACCCCAGGTTTCAGAGAACAGGCGTGTAAGGTCATTGGCGACATCACTGCCTTCGGGCATGATGTCTTCGGGTGCCAGCAACTCCGCGCCCAACACCATAAACGAAAAGATCACAGCCAGTCCGCCAAGCACGCCCAGCGTCGCGGCGCCGGTCATCACCCGCATCCAGGCTCGCGCCTTCTCTACTCTGTTGTCAAAGGACTGCTCCGGCGCAGAGCCTCCGGCATCATGTTGTTCAATCAGGCCACCGCCATAACCACGGGTTGCGGTCCAGTAACCAAACCACACAATCCCCATGGAGCCAGCCAGGATCGTGCCTATCCATGGCAGGATAATGTACAGATCGGGATCTTCGGGCAGCTGGAAGGTCAAACCGGTGGCAACACCCTGAAAGTCCGAAAACACAACGACAGCGGCGACGGTCGCCAGCAACATAAGGATCATCGCCATAAAACGGCTCAACCGCTCGATGGTCATGTAGTGTCCGCTGCCAGTGATGACCGTGCAGAGAACAACTATCAGCACGCTGTATATGATGCTATTGCCCGGCAAAAACGACTGCAAAGCACTACCAACAATCGCTGACAATCCGGCAATACCGACGGCGGCGGCAAACAGTTGTGGAACAAAAACCACCCACACGGCCCAATCCCGGGGGCCGCCCAGGGTATGCATGCCTTCCAGCATGGAACGTCCGGTCACTACGGAAAAACGGGCCATTTCACGAATCATGACCCACATAAAAAAGACAACTAACAGCAGTACCCAAAGTAAGTCATATTGGTAGGCAGACGCGACTCGAGGGGTGAACAGAATTGAACCGGTGCCGACTGCAGACAGCATCCACAACAGGCCCGGACCGTACCATTTGAGTTTGTCCAGCCCTGATGGCGGCGACGGCACTTCGGCCCGGAACATGGCATCGGTGTCTGCGCGATTCTTCATCTTGGGCTTCCCTCCTGCTTAGGCTCCTCATATGGGTCGTACAACTAGTTTAGCGTCAGATATCACTTTTCCGGCCTGACCACCCAGTCAGGGTCATCAAACTCTCCCAGAGGCCGGATATCACAAAGGTGTGCCGCACCTTTAATAATATCGGCCACGGTAGCATTGTGCCTGCTCTCCATGGCATCGCGATCGGCCTTGCTATCCCAGCTGGCAATGGCGATCAGGACATTGGGGTCGTCCAGCTTGCGATGCAGCTCGGTACCCCGGGCACCGGGCGCCTGCTGAATGATTTCGCTGGCGCGGACCCAGGCATCGGCATACTCTTCAGCGGTATGGCCGGGCTTGATGTGAACCTCAAACAAGTATTTCATTCAGTTCCCTCGCTGGCTTGCCGACTTCCGTGTGCTACTGTCAGCTTCCCCGCATTCGGTAAATGGCGCGTTGCTGAATTGAGCACACACAACGTCCACTGTCCGCCAGGAAAATATTGAACACACAGTCGGCAAATTCATGGCCTTTTTTCTGAAACAGATCGGTAATGGTCATTTCGCTGATCAGTGCGGTATTGAGAGGCACCGCCTGAAAGTTCTGTGCCCGCACCTCCAGATGAATCCAGGGGCTCATGCGGGCGACAGCCGCAAAGTGGCGATTGGCACAACCCAGCAGGAATGCCATGTTGGCAAAACCACTGTCGTTTTCTTTCCTCGGTTCCGCGTCCAATGTACGCAGCAACGCGGCCATTTTCGATTGCTGTCTAAGGTAGGTGGCCATTTCGTGGTCAGCAGACCACAGAAAAGCTTTCGCCGGGCAACCCTGCTTACGCAGCGTTGCCATCACGTCGGGAGTGGCATCCGGCATAACGTAGTCATCACTGATCAGCGCTTGACCCTGGCATTCGGGTTCAACTTCCAGCGCCGCTGGTAGCCAGACTTCAGCGCTCGCGCACAGGCGTTCGTCACTGAACAGTTGGGCCTGATAGCGATCGGCCACCGTGTCAGGATCGACATCGACCCGAAACTCGTGCTCATCATACAGCGGAGATTTGATGCTCGCATGTACCGCGCCGCGTTCCAGCCAGTGCAATCCCCACGCGTTTACCGCAGAATGAATCAGATACATGCTGACAGTGACGCCCGGAACCAATGCTCCGGTAAAGCCATACTCACGCGCCAGTTCGTCCGAATGAATTCGGTTGTCTGAGTCAGGCACCTGATTGAATGCCTGACCTTGCCACGAACCCGGAAATCGCATGCTTACTTCAGCCCCCAGATGCGGGATACCGCGGCATCGGTACCCAGGGATGCTACAATCAAGGCGACCATACTCACGACAAAAAACACACCCACGGGAATCAACGCGGCAAACTGGCCGGCAGCAAACGCCAGATACAACGACAGACCAAACAGGACAAGAAACAGTACGGCTACCGCCAGCAGGATCTTGCGATGCGAGGCTCGGTAACTGTCAGCAGGCTCTCCTTTTTCAAAGAAGGCCAGTACCGGCCGGCAAAGATTTCGCAACTCGTTTTTCATGATTCAATATCCGTCCTGGTTGTCTTGCGTAATGTCTTCAGAGTGACTTCGATGGTAACTGACAATGACGTCAGTTGTGCTGCGCGGGCCCGTCCTTCCGCGTTGGCCCGGTACAAATGTGGCGTCATGGTCAACAGGTCCTGAACCATTGCCGCGCTCTGTATTTCCGCCTGATAGTGAATGGTCTCTGTGGAAACACTCTCAAATCCGGCCGGTACTGCGTCTTTGTTGTCGCGAACCGGTTTCAGGCTGGGATAAATGATTTCCCGCAGTTCACGCAAATGCGCCGGCCCCGGATCCAGTTGCACCAGCAATCCGTCCTCACGCAAAACCCTTGCGAACTCACTGTATACCGGGAAACCAAACATGCACAAGACCCGGTCCAGTGACCCTGACACAACCGGCAGGTTGGCATTACTGCCCACCACCCAACGGATCGCCTCATGCTGCCTGGCGGCAGACTGTATCGCCCACTTGGATATGTCCAGTCCCAGCACCTGCAGGGGAGGTGAAGCGCCCAACGCACCTGCCAGTTGGCGCAAGTAGTAACCTTCGCCACAACCCGCATCCAGTACACTGATCTCTTTATCAGCCGCGACGCCTTTTAATAGCGCCACATTGATCGCGTTAGCGACGGGTGCGTAATAGCCCGCAGACAGAAAACGCTGCCGCGCAACCACCATGTCCTTGCTGTCGCCGGGATCTCGCGAGCGTTTTTTTTGCACTGGCAGCAGATTGATATATCCCTGACGCGCAACATCAAAGCTGTGCCCCTGCACGCACTGCCAACTGCCACCGGCCTTGACCAGTACGTCGCCATCCAGCGGGCATGCCAACGCCGAAAACGGCACCACAGATATGGGGACGGAGGGAATACTTTTTGTCCATACTGAATTCATTAACCCGTCCCTACCGGAGATTGATGCGCGTCTGGTTCATCTGCTACGTCTGGCGGTGTCCACTTCAGCGCTTCGTCCTGTTCGAATTCTTCCGCATTTTTTTGCATCGCTGAGCTCAGTGACTCCTCCAGTTTCAGAAACAATTCGCCAAATCGCGGACTGAAACTGATGCCTTCTTCGATGTCCTTCCACGCCTCAAACAGTTCATCTGCATGCGCTGCCTCACTGTCACTGAAGGCTTTGGTCATACGCCGGGCGCGCTCAGGATGCACTCCCATCGCGGTCAGCGTGCGGCCACCAAGCTCCAGTGCCGAATGATAAGTTTCGCTGATTATATCGTTGGCCCCGGCATCACGTAGCTGATAACCATGGCCACGGTCAAAGGCTCGCGCCAGCACCCACACTTCCGGATAGTACTGTTTCACATGTTGGACCATACGTACGGCTCGTTCACGGTCATCAATAGCCACCACCAGTACCATGGCTTTGGAGATGCCCGCAGTCTCCAGCATTTCCGAACGACTGGCGTCACCAAAATAGCTCTTGATATTTATCTGCCTGACATTCTCTATCTGTTCTATTTCATGATCCAGCACCACAATCGGCACATTATTGGCGCGCAGCAAGCGACAGATGATCTGTCCGAATCGCCCCACACCGGCGATGATGACAGGCGCCAGGTCATCAATACTGTCATCGTCTTCACGGGCGTTCTGTGAAGCGCGATACCGTGGCAAGACAACGCGGTCGTAAAGAATGAACAAAACCGGTGTCAGGAACATGGAAAGCGCCACTACCAGCGCCAGCATCTGGGATAGCTCAGGACTGATGACATCACTCTGAACGCTGTAGGTAAGCAGCACAAACCCAAACTCACCCGCTTGTGCCAGTCCCAGAGTAAAAAGCCAACCGTTGCTGCCGCGAATGCGGAACAGCAACGCAAGCGCCAGCAGAATCACAGCCTTGATAGCGATAACAGCGGCGCCCAGGGAAAACACCAGAACCCATTCTTCTGCCAGCACAGAAAAGTTGATGCCGGCGCCGACGGTGATAAAAAACAGCCCCAACAGCAATCCCTTAAACGGCTCCAGATTGGCCTCCAGCTCATGGCGGAATTCGCTGTTTGCCAACACCACACCCGCAAGAAATGCGCCCAGTGCCGGCGACAGGTTGACCAGACTCATCAATGCAGCAATGCCAATTACCAACATCAACGCAGCGGCAGTGAACACTTCACGCAGACCCGACTGGACAACATATTTGAACAGGGGTCGGCTTAGATAGGAGCCGCCCCCAATCACCGCCGCAATCGCTGCAATGACAACCAGAGCGTGCGCCCAGCCAGGTAATCCTGACACCAGACTCAAGTCTCCATGGTGGCCGCTATCAACAGCATCGCTGGCGCCGAGTACCGGCAACGCAAGCAAGGGCAACAAGGCCAGCATCGGAATCACTGCGATGTCCTGAAACAGCAGCACCGAGAATGCGCCCCGACCGCCTTCAGTCTTGACCAGTCCTTTTTCACTCAGGGTCTGCAGCACGATTGCCGTTGATGACAATGCAAAAATTAGCCCCACGGCCAAGGACGTTTGCCAGGGCAGGCCCAGCCACCACGCAATCGACCAGCCCGCTGCGGTGGTCAGGGTAACCTGCAGGCCGCCCAGGCCAAGCAAATGCAACCTCATGGCCCACAACGCTTTGGGGTCCAGCTCCATGCCGACCAGGAACAACATCATCACGACACCAAACTCGGCAAAGTGCTGAATGGTCGTGGTCTCCTGACCCACCAGACCGGTCAATGGTCCGATCACTACACCAGCGACCAGATACCCCAAAACCGACCCCAGACCAAACCTCTTCGCCAGCGGCACAGCAATGACCGCAGCTATAAGGTATACAAACGCCTGAATGAAATATTCCGTCATGGTGGCTGTCTCGCTAAGAGGCTGCTACGTCGTTTGACCCGGAACAGCCGTGTCTGGAAAGCTGGTATAGTAGAGCAGTTGGGGAACATCAGCCAGCGACGGGTACCATAAGCGCGTCAGTATTGGTATTCTGAATCGCGTCCTACTCAATACCGACAGAAGTAAAAATCACCTTGACGAACACACAAAAACAAGAACCCTGGGCGGTATCCAGAACAACCAGCCCGGTCTTTTTACTGACCCTTATCATGGTCGCACTGTGCGCGATTGTCGCCAGACAGCTATGGCATCAGGACGTATCAATCGCTCACGAAAACAGGCTTCTGGAGAATACGCAGGTTTTTTTCCTGTCCATTGCGACCGTACTGCACGCACTGCAATGCAGCCGGCAACCCAGCCACGCCCGCGTCGGCCGACTCTGTCACGCCGTCCTGAGCATGTTGTGTCTATCCATCATGGTTCGGGAAATTGACATCGACAAATTCGGACCACAACCTGGCTGGGCCCTCGCCGAGAATATGATCAGAGTGGCTGGTGGACTGGTCTGGGTCTGGCTGCTGGTTCGTGTCTATCGCGTCAGAGATCGCGTGTGGTTACGCAAAGTCGAAGTCTTGTGGACACCGACCAGCGTGCTGACAGGGCTGGGTGTCATGCTCTACATGTCATCGTGGTTCTTCGACAAGTCTGTTGTGCCTCTGCCCACTGCTCACAGTCAGTTATGGGAAGAGACACTTCAGTTAAGCGGCACCGTGTGTCTGTTTACGGCTGCGTTGCGCACCATTGCCCTGCGGCCACTCTAGTCTGACTTGTTCGAACCCAGTTTGTCCTGAGTGCTTGTGTCAAAGTCGCTGGCGTTGTGGCGTTCGCGCAATTGCTCATGCAGCTCCCCCCATGAACGGTTGACCATTCTGCCGCGCTGCACGGCAGGGCGCTGCTCAATTTCCTGTGTCCAGCGAACAACATTCTTGTAAGTATGGGTTTGCAGGAACTCAGCCGCGTTGTATACCTTGTTGTTCACCAGCGCGCCATACCAGGGCCAGATGGCCATGTCCGCAATCGTGTAATCGTCGCCGGCAATGAACCGGGTCGTCGCCAATTGACGATCCAGCACATCCAGCTGCCGTTTTACTTCCATGGCATAACGATTGATGGGGTATTCATACTTTTCCGGAGCATAGGCATAGAAATGGCCAAACCCACCTCCCAGAAATGGCGCGCTGCCCATCTGCCAGAAAAGCCATGACAAACATTCCGCTCGTCCAGCGACGTCTTCAGGAATGAAAGCACCAAATTTTTCTGCCAGGTACAACATCATGGCGCCGGACTCAAACAGGCGCACGGGCGGCGACACACTATTGTCCATCATGGCTGGTATTTTTGAGTTCGGATTCACAGCCACAAACCCACTGCCAAATTGATCACCTTCCATGATATTAATCAGGAAAGCATCGTACTCCGCACCCGAGTGCCCTGCTGCCAGCAACTCTTCCAGTAAAATAGTAACCTTGACCCCATTGGGCGTGGCCAGTGAATACAATTGAAACGGGTGTTTGCCTACAGGCAATTCTTTGTCGTGGGTAGCCCCGGCTATCGGGCGGTTGATACTGGCAAACCGGCCATTGCTATCTGTATCAGGGGTCCAGACCTTGGGCGGCGTATAGGCTTGATCACTCATGCAATCTCCTCAAATATAGGCGAATGTGGACGTTAGGGCGGTCAGTCTACTTGATGGCTATCGGGTTCACCACCACCTGCACAGCACCTTTGAATTTGGGTTGCCCCAACACAAACATGAACTCCTGCACACCATCGCCCGCCAGTTCTGCTGTGTTCATGCTCTCCAGTATATAGACACCCTGCTTGGCCAGCAGCGTCTGATGGACAGCAAATGCCCGTTGTGGATTCTCGAAGGGAATCACTTCCAGCGCCGGTGTATCAGCACCGATAGCCACCACCCCAAGACCCGCCAGGTACTCGGCACCGGCAACGCCCACTCCCGGCTGAGCAGAAATATAACGTTCATTGTCAACGCCCAGTAATTGCATCCAGCCAGTATGAAACAGAACCACATCGCCATGCCGGATCTCGACTCCCTGTTGGCGCGCGGCGGCATCGATTTCAGCACGATTGAATGCGGTGCCCTCGGGGACCATCGCCACACCCAGGTGCCGGGTCATATCAAGCAGTACACCACGGGTGACGATGGGCGGAATCGATTCTATGCCCAGCTCTGCCAGTCCATCATCGCGAACAATCTCGGCGGCGGTCAGACCATTATAATACTGATTACCGATACCCAGATGCCCCAGGCCGTCTACCTGTGAACCGATGCCGAAACTGGTGGTAACTCGCTCATCATTGGATGTCACTACATCGGTACCAACTTCCACATTGGCACCCGATGCGACGATATCAATGTCATAGGTACGCCCGCCGTACGCGGGCGCGCCTTCCTCAGTATCAATGCCCAGCGAGTAGACCTTGCCGGTAGTAATCAACTGTGATGCTGCCAGTACGCCGTCTGCGCTCAGGTTGTTGGCAGCACCAATACGGTCATCAGCGCCATAACGCGATGGCACCCAGTCCTGCGCATTGGCAAACGTCGTCACACTGCCCATTGCCAGTCCGCCCAGCACCAGCGCTCCCATCGCAGCAACTTCCCTTATTCTATGCATCAGCCTCACCTTGTCATTTGTTGATATTCTGTTCCAGAAACTGTCTTATCCAGCCTGCCACCAGATCACCATCATGCGGCGTCGCAAAGCTGGCATCCACTTTTTCCAACATCGCCGGGGGCAGTTGATCAGCACGCAACGCGAGCAGATCACGGGCGTAATCAACACTGAATTCGGGGTGGCCCTGTATCGCCAGCACTTTACCCGGAATAACAAACGCGGCGTTCGGACAAAAATCATTACTCCACAGGCGCTGAGCATCGGGC
>OJBX01000109.1_pt1 | contig 63565 bp, 60 predicted proteins | sample 1590751 | NCBI WGS metagenome assembly OJBX01 (sample SAMN05416780, study PRJEB24817) | seawater metagenome | isolation source: Sea water | place: Canada:Atlantic | collected 2013-07
AATCAGGTATTTTTTGGAATCACCCCCCCCGTTGCACTAGCGAGTTGAATCCGCGTCCTGAATAAAACTATGTAATGCAGTATAGGAGAATATACCTGGATCATATGCCATGCTAAAACCGTTGCCCAACAGCAAATGGAAATCTCTGTCATGATTCTTCGTCAATGATGTACGGACATCGTCAAAATTCTCGAGCTTCATCGTATCCTTGTCTCCACATTCTCAGTTAGGCATGGCCCCTTATGCATCAGCTTGTGAAACTGAAATCGAATTAATGCGGTATAACCACTCGGAATCCCTGCTGCTCGGCTTAGAAGCTACAGAAAATCGAACTTATATCTACCGTCTCTTTTGCCATTTTCAATCCAATGCCGTTCAGGTGTTTAGATACAAATCAGACATCCCATCCAGACTCGCCTTCACCTTCTCCCAGTCCGGCATCGCACGACCCAGCAGGCGATAAAACTGCGCACTGTGATTGTGTTCTTTCAGGTGGCAAAGCTCGTGGATGATCACGTAATCAATACACCGCGTTGGCGTCTTGATCAGATGGGGGTTCAGGGCAATACGACCACCCGGTGAGCAGCTGCCCCACTGGGTTGTCATAGGGCGAACAGACAGGACCGGTGCTTCTTTTATCCAGGATATTCGTTCGATAACAGCCTCAAGCCGGCGGTGAAATACGATCTTCGCGCGATTCTCGTACCAGCTATCCAGTGCCGCCTTCACAGTCTGTTTGTTCGGTGATGCGAGGCTGATGCACACCTTGCCCCGCAAGAGTTTGACCGGTTCAGGTTTCTTGCTTTTTTGCACCTTCAGCATATAGCGGCGACCGAGATAGAAAACGGTCTCGCCACTAACATAGTCCCGCTCCAGAATGTCTGCGCGGCGGGCCTCAATGGCCTTCAGGTGTTTACTGACCCACTGAGCGCGCTTGAGGAGCGCTTGCTTGGCTTGGGCCAGCGTTGTCTCGGCTGGTGTCTCCACTTCCACCAGTCCATTGGGGTGGACATGGATGCGCGCTTTGCGGGAGGGGTGCTTAGCCTTGTAACCTCCCTGTCGCCACAGAAAATTCAGTCGGCGATCACCGTATTGAACACTGTGTGTCGGCGCCAGGGCCGAGATATCAGTCACCCTTCAGGCCCACACGGACGATATGTACTATCTGGTCGAGTAGCTCATTGGCCTTGTCGAGGCCGAAGCGCTGAAAGAGCGTGGGGAGCAGTGACTTGCGGATCCCTTTGTCCACTCCAGTGGGGTTCAGGGTGTTCTGAGCCACCGCCGTATGCACCGTCTCATCAATGTCTCGCGCCAGAGTGATCAGTGCGTCCGGTTCGGCCGCCATGGTGGCATCGACTTCCTCCTCCCCGGCAACCAGACGGAACAAGCCAAAGTAGGCCTTGGCGTGGGGGCTATCAGCCAGGTCATCGGGAATACCCGGGGTGCTGCGGGTCTTCACCGCCTCCTCAAACTCCTGAAACAGGGCGTGTTGCCTGACCGGGTGATCAAACAACGCCTCCGCCTCTTCGATCGCCTTTTTCAGGAGCTCAGAGAACACCTTCTTGGCATAAGGGTCGTCCTCGAGATCCTGTTCGATGGTTTTTTTAGTACGGGTGCGGATGGTGTCCGCTTCATTACGGGTCTTTTCGTCATCCCATTCCTCGGGGTCAGTACCCAGCTTGGCCACGTCATAGGTGTCTTCGCCCGCAGTGATCTCCACGCCCACGACATCACGATCCACGAGCTTGCGGATCTGTTTCTCATAGGCACTGAAATCCACGGTCTCCTGGGCATCCTGGCGGGCGACCTTGCGCAGCTCAATGAACCATTTGAGGTCGCGCTTGTAGGTGTTGATCATGTCCTCCGTAAAGGACTTGTCCTCAAAGAAGGATCGGGAGGAGCGAGCTACCTGCAGGCACATCCCGAACTCTGTGAGTGCGCTATAAAAATCTTCGCGCACTTCCTGACGGGTGTCGTACTCCACGTCATCCGCATCCGTGGCATATTTGGGTATGAGCACCCGGCGGTAGGCTTCCATGTCCTGGCGGTTCTTTACTTCACTGAAGAACGCCCAGACGCGTTGGTGCAGTTGCGGTAGCTGCTTGTACTCAGTCGAGACGTTGGTATACAGGCCTTCGATATCGTCGACATCGAAGCCGCCCAGCTCCTCCAGGTTCCGGTAGGTCTCGATGGCGGTATCGAGCTCCTTGAGGATGCCCCGGTAATCAATCAACAGGCCATGAGCTTTCTCTTCATGCAGGCGATTGACCCGAGCGATGGCCTGGATCAGGTTATGACCCTTCAGGGGCTTATCGATGTAGAGCACAGCATTGCGGGGCTCATCGAAGCCAGTCAACAGTTTGTCCACGACAATCAATAGGTCCGGGGGGCCGTCCATCCCGAAATGCTCGATGGTCTCCCGCTCGTATTCGTAGGGATCACCGGTGACATTGTCCTTCCACCACTGTTGGACTTCTGGCAGTTCAGCCTCATCGACTTCACTGTGGCCCTCGCGGGTATCCGCCGGTGAGATCACGATACGAGAGGTCACCAGTTCAGTTTCATCCAGAAAGCGCTTGTAGCGGATGGCCGACAGTTTGCTGTCACAGGCAACCTGGCCTTTCAGGTGGGTGCCCAGTTTCTTGAAGTTCTCACTAAAGTGCAGGGCTATGTCCCAGGCAATCAGGCGAATACGGTTCTCGGCGCCGTAGACAGCGCCACGCTTGGCGTACTTGCGCTTGAGGTCGGCCTTCTGGCTATCGTTGAGGCCATGAGTGATCGTCTCAAACCACTTGTCGATGGCCTGCTGGTTAATATCCAGGGCTGGCTGGCGCTCCTCATAGAGTAGCGGGGCCACAGTACCGTCATCCACTGCCCGGCGCATGGTGTAGGCGTGGACAATGGGACCAAAGGTCTCCTCGGTTTCCCGGCGGTCCTTGTTCATCAAGGGCGTGCCGGTAAAGGCAACATAGGCGGCATTGGGCAGCGCCTTACGCATGCGCTGGTGGTTCTCGCCGCCGTGGCTGCGGTGGCCTTCATCCACCAGCACCAGCAAGTTTTCGCTGGGGTTGTGGCAGGTTTTGAGCTTGATGGCCGAGAGGAATTTCTGCACCAAGGTGAAGATGACGCGCTGTTCGCCCTGGCCAATCTGGTGGGCCAGATCCTTGCCGGAACCCATGCGGGCCTGGCCCGCCTTGCCGCTGGAGATAGAGTGCAAGCCCAAGGCCCCTGCAGCCGCAAAGGTGCGGGACAGCTGCTTCTCCAGGTCCACGCGGTCAGTGACCACAATGACCCGGCACTTACTCAGCGATTCGTGCAGTACCAGCAATTTGCTCAGGAACACCATGGTGAAGGACTTGCCAGATCCGGTGGTGTGCCAGATCACCCCGCCCTGGCGGGCTCCTTTGTCATCGATACCGGTTATCTGGCGTAACAGGGCCTCAATTCCGAAGAACTGCTGGTAGCGGGCAATGATTTTGTCGTGCTTGTAGTAAAGGATGTAGAAGCGCAGCAGGGACAGCAGTCGCTGGGGGCTGAGGATGCCGATAAGCAATTCATCCTGTTCGTTGGGTAGTACCGGCCCCGCCCAGAGTTGCTCGAAGTAGTGTCGCACTTTCGGGGGTTTGTCGGCAAACAGGGCATCGATCTGTTCTAGCGCCAAGGGGCGGTTCTTTATCGCCTCGCGTTCAGTCTCACTGATGTCCTCTTCTTCCCACTTGGACCAGAACTTGCGGGGAGTCTTGGTGGTGCCGTAACGACCCTCAGTCTGGCTTACCGCCACCAGTACCTGGGCAAAGGCAAACAGGTAGGGGATTTCCTGTACGCCCTGGTTGCGGATCATCTGGCTGACGCTTTCATCAATCATCGACTTGTTGGGGTTACCGGAAGCAGCTCGCTTCGCCTCGATGACCACCACGGGAATACCATTCAGAAAAGCCACCAGATCCGGGCGGCGATGCCCGGTAGCGGAGGCGTTCTGGACCTCCATTTCCTCAGTGACGACGAAGCTGTTGCTTTCGATGTCCTGCCAGTTCACCAGGGGAACCGTCGTCGAGTGCCGCTTGCCGTCGGGCATGAACTCGTTGACGGTGATACCCAGAGTCAGCATATCGTGCACGGCTTCATTGGCGGGCATCAGGCCTTCAGCCAAGCCTGGGGAGGCCAGTGTGGTGAGTATCTGCTGAATGCCTTCATTGGACAGCGGATAGGTCTTGCCCTTGTAGTCGAAGCGATGCTGACGCAGAAACTCGATCAGTACGGGACGCAGCAGTACCTCTCGGGTCGAGTGGTCACGCAGTGCCATCACTTCCGCAGTGGAGCGATACTCCCAGCCCAGACGCATCAACATGGCCAAAGCCGGGATGTGCGAGGCATACAGCTCGCTGGTGTTAGGTGTGTAGGTGTTCACCGACGACACTCCTTGCCTAGGCTATTAAAGAAATCAGGCAGGGACTGCATCGCTCTGCTCTTCATCGACCTTGACACGGCGTTTGCCGGTCAGGAGTTGTTGCATGAGGGCTTTTTTTTGTTTTTGTAACAACCCAAGATCATATCGCAACGCGACGATTTCCTTATCGTGGGAACTCAGAACACCAGCTATCTTCTTTTGCTCCTTCAACGAGGGAACGTGAATTAATATATCTTTGACAATATTCCAATCAGCTCTTGGCATATGTGTACCAGACGACTTACTTGCTGCATCTATAAAAAATTCTGATTGTACGAGATAGAAGATATATTCAGGGATGGAAAACTTCCGGTTTGCGTTAATCACCCAGATTTCGGTTGAGCAAACCCCATTCCTGTCGGCCAACCAGTACTTTCTCAGATAAGGCCTTAGCTTTCCAAAAAGTACACTTCCATTGTGGAAGCAGTTTTTCGTGCTGACCGATTTATAGGTCGTCGTTGAGCCCGATAAGATAGCTGTTCCCTGGGAAATATGTTCTAACTCTATACATTCTATTGTTTGATCTGAATTTTTTGGATCAAACTTTTCCTTTCCCAATTCAACGATAGAAGAGAATATTTTAGTGTTCCACTCCCGCTCAAACCCCGGCAACCGCTTCTTCCCGGCCAACAACTGCTGCATCAGGGATTTTTTCTGCTGTTCGCTGTTGGCCAGAAGCTGCTCTGTCGTGGCTATGGCTTCGTCCCAGGTGGAGAGGATTTTGGCGATTTTTTGTTGTTCAACTACCGGAGGGACTACTTGGCAAATCCCAGCCAGATCTTTTTGCCCGATATTTGCTCGCACCGCTCCTTGACCTCGACTGACTGCTTCTGAGCGAAATACACTAGACTGGAAAAAATAGACGCTGAATTCTGGACTAACTTTGTTAGTTTTTGGCCTAGCACGAATAACAAATCCACCAAAAATGGCTGGCTTCTCATCCAAATACACGGCGGACATTGCAATTTCATCAAAAGTCTCTGATGTTCGATTGAAAAGCACATCTCCGTATTCTAGTGAGTAGTTAATCATCTCCTTATCATTTACGGCTACCCGGCCAATAATGTTCTTCTCATCAAGTCGATCATTCTTAAACACATCCATGACATTGACGAACTTCAGACCATGACCATAATTGGCCTTATCGGTATTAAGCCCATTCTTAAAGTCATACAAGTCCCCCATCTCGACAGAACTCCACCCCTCAGGAACCATAGCCTAGCTCCTCTAGGTAGCCGTTCATTTCCTGTTCCAGCGCCTCTAGCGTTGCCTTAAGCTTTTTGCGCTCTTCGCGTACTGCCATCAGGTCGATTTCTTCCTCTTCTTCGAAAGTGTCCACGTAGCGTGGGATGTTGAGGTTGAAGTCGTTCTCGCTGATCTCTTCTGGTGTGGCTAGATGGGCGTATTTGTCGACGTCTTTCCTGTTCTTATAGGTCTCTACGATCTTGTTGATGTTATCCTCTGACAGAGCGTTCTGGTTTTTGCCGGGCTGAAATTCACGGCTGGCGTCAATGAAAAGGACGTTGTCGTCTTTCTTGTCCTGGCGGAAGACCAGGATGGCTGCGGGGATTCCAGTGCCGTAGAAGAGTTTTTCCGGCAGGCCGATGACGGCATCCAGCAGGTTTTCTTCGATCAGTTGTTTGCGAATCTTGCCTTCGGATGAGCCACGAAACAGGACGCCATGGGGGACGACCACACCCATGCGGCCGGTGCCGGGTTTCAGGGTCTCTACCATGTGGGAGATAAAGGCGTAGTCGCCTTTGGTTTTCGGGGGGATGCCCCGGCGAAAGCGCCCATGGGGGTCATCGCCGGCGCCATCGTGGCCCCACTTGTCCAGGGAGAACGGCGGATTGGCGGCGACAATGTCGAACAGCTTCAGTCGGCCGTCCTTGTCCAATAGCTTGGGATTGCGGATGGTATCGCCCCACTCGATGCGGTGATTATCCACGCCGTGCAAGAACATGTTCATTTTTGACAGGGCCCAGGTACTGCCAATGGCCTCCTGCCCGAAGAGCGCGAAGCGCTTGGAGCCATCGAAGGCATTCTTGATCTGGTTGGCGCATTTCAGCAGCAGTGAGCCGGAGCCACAGGCGGGGTCACAAATCTCGTCACCTTCCTTCGGTGCCAGCAGCTCAGCGATCAGTTCGGAGACTTCGGGCGGGGTGTAGAACTCACCGGCTTTTTTGCCAGAGCTGGCGGCGAACTGTTTGATCAGGAATTCGTAGGCGTTGCCGATGATATCCAGGCGACCGATACGGCTGGGGCGCAGGTTGAGTTCGGCTTTGTGAAAGTCCTCCAGCAGGGCCTTGAGGATCTCATTCTTTTGTTTTTCATCACCCAGCTTGTTGGAGTTGAAGCTGATGTCCTGAAACACATCGCTGAGTTTCTGGATGTTGGTCTCTTCAATGGCATGCAGGGCCTTGTCGATACGCTCGCCATTGCCAGGCTCATGCCGGTCCTCGTACAGGGCGTAGAAGTTCGCGTCCGGCGGCAACACGAAGCGCTCATTCTTCATCAGCTCCCGGATCAGTTCCGGGTGATCGCCGTGCTCAGTCTGGTACTGCTCCCAGTGGTCCTGCCAGACGTCGGACAGGTACTTCACGAACAGCATGGTCAGGACGTAGTCCTTGTAGATGCTCGGGTCCACCGTGCCACGGAAGGTATCGCAGGCCCGCCAGACGGCCTGGTTAATTTCTCTCTGATTCACACTGTCGTTCATTTGGTTTCCTTGCGTGTAGTGCAACTTATTCAATCAAGCTACGAGCGACCAGCGCTAGCTGCTGCTCACGGTTACGGATAAGCTGTTTTGTGATCTGTTTCTCGCGCCGCGCTGTGTCCACCAGGTTTACAATGACCTGCTGCCGCTCCAGGTTCGGTATGGGTAATGGCAGAGCTTCGAGGACCTGGCGGCGAATGCTGGTGACGACGCTTCCCTCCGCCGACTGCTCAAAGTAACGCTGTGCAGGGCTTTCATTGAGGTACCAGGCCAGGTACGCCGGCAATACGAGGTCACCCTTTACCCGCAACAGATAGAACTGGGGGGCGCACACGGCTTGGCTTGGCACCTCCTCGAGGTAGACGGCGACGTTACGGTTTCCGCGGGCGATAAAGAGGACATCACCACCCTGCAGCCAGTCGGGCTGCTTGCGACCCGCAAGGGCGGTACGCAGCAGCGCCCCCCAATCGACGCCGCGCTCAGGATCAACGTTCTTGATCTGGACCACCGACACCTCTCCACCCGGCGCATCATTAATAGCGCCACGGAAGGGGTAGCCAGGGCGAGTTTCTGTTACGTCGCCAAGCCGAGCTATCGACACTGCATCATCGTTCATGCTGCATATTAGTATCTATGTGGGGGCTACTGTCAAGCGCTTTTAATGCATCATGGTGGATGCTGCATTATTTTTGCAGGGCACTCTGCGCCTTTAAGTGGGTATTAAAGCGGACTTATTGGCGGTAACTTCGGCTCTAGTTAGGTGCGTATCTTTCTGTTTTTATTAAAAATATGAGCAAAGACAAACCGGACATAAAAGCGGACATCAGATCGGCACCGGATCGGCACCGGATCGTGGTGAGAATACCGCGGCCATGGAGCCCCTGCTGGTTCGCGATAGTGCTCTCTGGCGGGAAATCCTAACCAAGCTCGCCAAGGGATGCCGCGAAGTCCGCCAGGGGGTCAGCGCCCTAGCCGAGCGGGTTCGCTCCATGGACTGCTACCACTCCAACACTCCAATCTATTGAGGGGCACGACATCCACCCGGTCGGTATCGAACTCACCCTGCAGAATGAAGACAGTGATGAACCGCTCAAGCCTGACCAGTTTGAGAGTGTGCGGTTAATAATGATCAATACCCTGCAAATTACTGTGCAGATGTACACTTTTAATAGTTGTACACGATTGCTGTACTTAATTATTTTGTGTACGAGTCCGCCGGGAGCTACGGAAAAACCGGCTTATGTATTTATGAGATAAATCCGTGGACAGGCCATTTGTACACTTTATGATTTAGTACATATTTATTGTACACTGGCATTTAATGTACGGAATTGGCGCGAGAAATGGAGAATCAGATTCTTGAGAGGGCGATCACTGCGCTCACCGCAGAGGTCCCACTAAAGGTCGCGATCAGAGGCCGAGAGGTTGCTATTGGGAGATACCGCGCAGATGCGCTTATTGAACTTGGCGATGATGCATTGCCCTACGTGGTTGAAATAAAGCCGAGAGCCGCTCAGGCGAACCTGGGCGCGATGGTAGATCAATTGCGCCTCCTACAAGACCACTATGGCGTAGATAGGGGCATGCTCGTCACCGACTATGTAAACCCGAACCTTGCGGAGCGATTGAAGCAGTTGGAGCTCCAGTTTATGGATACCGCGGGTAACGCCTATATCAATACGCCAGGAAATTTCATCTATGTCCGGGGAAACAAGCTTCCTCAGGAATTCACAGCGAAGGAGGCAAATCGGGCTTTTGAGCCTACCGGCCTGAAGGTTGTATATGCCTTCCTGAAAAATCCGGAACTGGTAAACCGACCCTATCGCCATATCGCGGAAGTCACCGGCGTCGCCAACGGCACCATCGGGTGGGTGATGAATGGCCTGAAGGAAGCGGGATACTTAAGGGATCTTGGCCGGGACAAGGGAAAACGCCTGGTAGAGCTTGAAGGCCTGTTTCGACGCTGGGTCGATACCTATCCGCTGAAGCTACAGAAAAAGCTGAACCTGGGTACATGGACCGCCGGGAATCCCCTTTGGTGGGTCGACGTTGTGATAGAGGAATTTGGTGCGGTTTGGGGCGGAGAGCTCGCCGCAGACAAGCTGACCCACTACATTCAGCCGAAGGACGCGACTGTCTACCTACCGAAGGAGCGCTTCAAAGAGTTTGTGAATGGCGCACGCTTGCGAAGAGCCGGAAAAGACCCGGACACCGAGGAAGGCGTTGTCAGGATATTCGACATGTTCTGGACGCCAGATAATCAATGGAAAGAAACAACTGACCCAATACTCACCTACGCGGACTTAACAAGCACTGGTGATCCGCGCAACCTGGAGACAGCGAAGCTTGTTTACGAAAAGTACATCGATAGACATCTGCGGGAAGCTGCTCAGCGGAGAGGTTGAGCTTTACCGCGCCGTCGATAAAGCTGCATCCCAGTTAAACATTCCCTATCTCATTGTCGGAGCCATGGCCAGAGACATTGTGATGGCGTATGGCTTCGGTGCTGCGATTGAGCGCGCTACCCGGGATATTGACTTTGGCATCCAGGTGGCTTCCTGGTCAGACTTTGACAAACTGCAGAGCCAGCTTATTGATCAAGGCTTCTCCCCATCCACAGAACCACAGCGCTTGATCAGCCCAGAGGAATGGGACCTGGATATTGGCTATATCGATCTGGTTCCCTTCGGCGCGTTGAGTGACGCCGGCGATCTAATTGCCTGGCCTCCAAAGGGTGAGATCAGAATGAGTGTGCTAGGTTTTGCCGAGGCACTTGCGAACGCGCTCCAGGTAAGGATTGACGCCAGTCCCGAGCTGACAGTGCCAGTGGCCTCTCCGCCGGGAATGGCGCTTTTGAAATTGGTCGCATGGGGAGACAGGGGCATTGACTTGCGTCCGAAAGATGCACAAGACCTGCTCTACCTCATGAACACTTACCTTAAAATCGATGCAATGGTGACCGAGGCCTATGAGTCCGGGGCCATGGACCGGTTCGACCACGAATTTGATCCGGTGGGAGCTTACCTGCTGTCTCTCCATGCAAAACAAATCGCTGCGCCTGCAACGGCTCACCGAATAGCCGAAATCCTGCAAGATGGCGTACTCTCGGATGCCTTGTTGTTAGACATGTCCAGAGGACGCGATGCAGATCTAGTGGTCGCGCAACTAGATGCGTTCAGACAGGGTTTTTGCTCGTTGTGATGAGAACCATCGACGTTATCTACCGCAGGTAATGTCCCCACCGCTTTCGGATTTCAGTCTCAGAGGGTGTTTCGCTGATCTGGAATTCCGGCAAGCGACCATCAGAATAGATATAGAGATAGCCCCAGTCGTAATCCTCGACTCGAGACTCTTCTCTAATCCCCGTTGCCGGCCAGGCGTGTTTTTCGTAGTCGGGCATAATTTTATTCAACCGTTGCCGCAGGCTTGGTCGAAGGCTTGCTCACGGATTTGGCGGGCTTACCCCGGTAGTCCTTTCGTGTCTCCCGACAGCCATCCTTATAGCTTGAACAGCCCCAGAAGAATCCGTGCTTGCCTTTGATTCGGCGGAGCTGCCCAGCGCAGCCATCACTGGTACAGGGGTAGCTTGTTGGCCTGGCTTTGCCCTTGCTTGATGCACGCGGCTTACGCCTGTGTTTTGTCTTTGGTGTTGGCTTAGTAGTGCGTTTCAGAGCTGCAGGGACAGACAGGCCACCGGCACCCTCTTCCACCAGATGCTCCACGTGGCCCTGGATACTGGATATAAAATGGTCAAGCGTCTCATCGCCCTCGACGATTTGGCTCAGATTGAGTTCCCAGAGCGCTGTCATATCCGGCAGGGTCACAAACTCCGGCAGCGCATCGATCAGGGCTTTGCCGAGATCCGTGGAGGTCACGGTCTTGCGGTGCTTCTCGAGGTAATCACGCTTGAGCAGCGTATCCAAGATGGTCGCCTGGGTAGCCGGTGTGCCGAGGCCGTCGGTCTCTTTCAGCACCTTGCGGATCAGGGGATCTTCCACGAACCGCGCCACGCCGGTCATCGCATCGAGCAGCGAGGCCTCGGTATAGGGCTTTGGTGGCGTAGTGGTCTTTTCCTGCACGGCTGCATCCAGCACGGTTACAGCTTCGCCGGCGGTGAGGGTCGGCAATGGCGACCCGATCTGTTCTTTTTGGTCCTGGTCTTTCGGGTCAGGCTTAGGTGGGACCGCATAGCGCCAGGCATACCAGCCGGCGGCGGTTTCCAACTCTTGCTTGCCGCGGAGCAACTCATTGCCAACTGGGGAGGCTACCACGATGTCCAAGCGGCTTTTCTTCAGCTCTCTCGGTGGCAGGAACTGCAGCAGGTAGCGGTGGGCCACCAGGCTGTAGATGAATTGTTCATCACTGGACAGGCTGGCGGCGGACTGGCATTTGGTGGTGGGGATGATCGCATGGTGCGCCGTGACCTTCTTATCATTCCAGCACGGCCCATAGCGAGTCAGATCCACTGCATCCGTCAGGGGCGCCAGGTAATGGTCACGCCCAAGCGACTGGCCGATCGCTTCGCGTACCTCACTCGCCTGTCCGTGATGCTCCTGAGGCAGGTAGGCGCAATCTGAGCGTGGGTAGGTCAGCAGCTTGTGTTTCTCATACAGGGCTTGCGCTACATCGAGGGTGCGACGGGGCGTCAGGCCACGCAGCTTCGCAGCGGTTTTTTGTAGTTCTGGCAGTGAGAAGGGTAGCGGTGCATTGACCTTGGCGGGCTTGCATTCGAAGACCGACACTTCGCCAGGCTGGCCGCTGATTGCCTTCGCCACTGCTTCCGTGAACGCCTTATCGATCACCCTTCCCTCCGGATCCAGACAGGCCTCGGCCCGCTCGCCCGGTACCCATTGTGCGGTGAAGTCGGTGCCTTTGGCGCTGACCGTCGCTTGCACGGTATAGAAGGGATGGGCCTCAAAGTTAGCGATCTCCCGATCACGACGCACGACGAGACCGAGCACTGGGGTTTGCACGCGGCCCACGCTCAGCACACCGGAAAGACCTGCCTGCCGCCCCGCCAGGGTATAGAGCCGGGTCAGGTTCAGGCCATAGAGCCAATCAGCGCGGGTGCGCCCAATAGCCGCATCGCGCAGTCCCCGGTAATCCTGATTGTCATGAAGGGCCCTGAGGGCGCGGCGTACTGCCGGCGGGTTGAGGTCACTGATCAGTACTCGCTGTACTGGCGTATTACCAATGCCGACGTGCTGCAGTACCGCATCGACCAGCCACTGGCCTTCCCGGTCGGGATCACCGGCATGCACAATGACCGTCGCCTGCTTGGCGTATCGCTTGATGGTGTTGTAAAGCTCGCGGGCTTTGGGGGCAAGTTTCAGGTGCCATTGATCAGGCACGATCGGCAGGTGTTCCAGCGCCCACTTCTCATAAGCGGGGTTATAGTCCTCTGGCATGCACTGACTGAGCAGGTGGCCAGCGCACCAGACCACGACGTTGCCGTCACCGGAGACTATGTGTGTCTTGTGGCGCTGCTGGGGACCTGGCAGCACCGCCGCAATCGCGTGGCCCAGGGAGGGTTTTTCAGCGACGAAAACTCTCATCGCGGTTGATGCTTGCTGTCGTCAGGCAAATGGCGATCGTCTGTTTTGGGGTGTTCCACACGAATCGTTTGCGGGCTGCTCACTCGCATCCTGATATCACCGTGCTCGACGGCCTCGATCACGATTATCGTATCCTCGCCAATGCACAGAGCCTCGCCCGGCTTGCGTTTCAGTGTCAGCATCCCTGCCACTCCCATCATCCGTAGCGTGACACCAGTTCCAGGGCGTCACCGTTCCCTGAAGATGCCAGTTGCCAGTGGAACTCTTCCAGTGCACTGATCACGGCATCCGGGTCGATCGCCTCCCCGAGCAGGTTCTGTACTTCGCTGCGTGAAACCTGGCGGGTGAAGGCCAGTAGTGCCGCGACCTGCCGCGGCTCCAGTTCAAGCATGAGTGTTGTACGCTGCATCGACCAGCCTCCTGGCTACATTTGATGTCACAAACCGCGCTGTTTGCTATGGCGCGCGGTCCGCTGGAAACGTCATTTCCGACAGGACTATTTTGCGGGATTGAAATCTCGGGGCACACCCTAAAACCGTCGCCCTGCCCTGCCGCGTGTCGTGCTATGCTTGAAAAGACGACACACCGGCACGGAGGGCGGTGAGATGACGGTAAAAGACTTGTTCTGCGGACTCGCGCGCGCTGGCGGCAAGGCGCTGAATGGTATTGGTGCGGCGGCATCTGAGGTGCTGCGGCATGCGGAGTTCCAATCTGCCGAGGACGAAAATCAACAAAATCCGCTTTCATTAGAAGAGTTCTATCGCAACTCTCCTCGTGGTGATGGTGAATATCCGTCTGACCCCAACGGTATACACAACTCATCACGCTAAGCCTTCCCCTTGGTGGCGGCCTTAGTCGCCACCTGACCTGCGAACTGCCCACCCGTTGCACCAATTGCTCCCGCATTTCGGCCATGTGAGTCAAGTGCGCTCGCAAGGTTTCCTGTCGTATAACCAACCCAACCCACTGAACTGAGATACAGCAGCGGAAACACAATGTACAAGAACCGCGAGATATAGAGCAGGATCAGTGACTGCGTGGCACTGGTGCCTGAGGCGAAGACACTCAGACCGCCTGCACTGGTGAGCAGATGCATCAAGTTGTTGTCGGTCCAGAAGGCCACGGCCCAGATGAAGGTCAGGAAGTGAAAGCCAAAGTAGATGATGCTCAGGGTGATGAGGCTGCGCAGCGAGTAGCGCCCAAAGATCAGCAGAAAAGGCAGCGCAATCACCATCATCATCAGTGCCAGAGGCTGAAACAGGCTGATGCCATTGCGCATGGCGTAGCCCTCGCCAATGGCGGCCGGGGCTTTCAGGGCAGAACCAATGAAGGCCATGCCTGCCACGCCCACATCCCGAGCAGCTTCTCCCATGATCAGATAGGCACCGTGATTGAGCATGGTGCCGGCTGTTTGTAGCAGGACACTGTCGCTATTGCGCCAATCAGCAAAGCGGCCCTGGCGCACCTGCTTGGCCCCATCCCCATAAGTCACCGCCAGTGGCATGTCGGAGCTGACCGCATCCGTGGTGCGTTTAACCGACAGGTATTTGCGCAAGAACACATCCTCGCGCTCGCTGGTGTTCAGCGACACGGTCGAGGTGCGCTCCACCAGGTTATCGGCGCTGTAGATCATCTCGTCCCGCAGGTCCGCCGGCAGGTAGTCGAGTACCCGGCGGCGCAGGCCCAGGGTGCTGTTGGCCCACCAGTCACTGCAGGCCGGGAATCCCCCGGCGCTGGCGTATTGCTCAAAACCCGCGTCCCGGGCCGGATCAAAACTCCACTGGGGATTGGGCACGGAGCTGTGATAGCGGTCATAGAGGCCAGAGCCCTGCAGGTAGGCCGAGCCCAGCCAGGTCACTTCGGCTTTCTCCTCCGGCGTCAGACTGCCCATGCCGGTCCGGCTCAGACGCGCGATCGACGGTTGCCAGCAATCGCGCTTGAACTGCTCAAGCTCCCGGTTCAGGTCGGGATCCTCGAGATTGGCTTCGGCCAGTCGATAGTCGATGGTTGCCACATCGTAACTGCAGGGGATAGCCGCCACCGAGGCTGCGGTGACCGCTTTACTCAGCCAGTGCATCATTGCCCACCACAGGGGGATCGAGCCGGTCTGATCGCCCATCGCCGCCAGCGTGGTGTCGTAGGTGGTTCCGGTATCGGTGCCGGGGATGGTCTCGGCGGTCTCAGTACAGCGGAGGCCCGGCTTGTTGTATTCCATATCCGCCAGGCGCACCTCCAGCAGGGGAATCCCCGCAAAGATCAGCACGCCCAGCATCGCAATGAAGTCGGCCTCGATCTTTTTGAGGGACTGGATGGCGGCACTGCCCTCGTCATCACCGCCCTTGTGGCTGTCCAGACAATTGCCGAGCACCATGGCGATGATGGGGATGAACACAATGCCGGTATCCACCAGCACCGCCCAGATGCCCTGGTAGAGAATCCAGCTGAACAGCGTGGTCACGAACTCGAAGTAACTGGCGACACCCATTGTGTAGCTTCCCCTCCCTTGCCCGCTATCCGAAGCCGCGGCTGATGATAATCAGGACTTCCACCACTAACAGGCCGCCGATGAGGACCGGGCGCATCGCCGCCCACTGCGAACGCTGATCCGCCGTGACCCCGAGGGCGCGCGCCAACGCGCCCTGCCACCCATACCAGGCGGCGATCCACAGCATGATGCGCAATAGCTGCAACCACTCGCGCCAGGGAGTGAGTGCCGTATGGATATCACCGACCTGTTCGCCGGGTGCCCGGGGATCCATGCCGGACCACCAGAGCAAGAAGGTGACGACGAACAAGGCCAGGGTCAGGACCAGTAACCAGCGCAACGTGCCTGTCAGCCAGCGCAGGCTCATTCTTGTACCGCACCGTCCCGGAAGCCGGATTGCGGGACCGGCTCCACCTGCATCACCTGGCTGCGCAGTTGCTGCCGCGATAGCAGCGACGCCGGCATGCTGGTGGCCACCCGCTGACGCACATCCATCTCGTAGAGCAGGTTATCGACCTCCTGTTCCAGTTCCGCGACTTCCAGGGCAATGGCTTCACGGCCCACTGCCACGTTCGCGACATTGGGCTCGTCCATGCCGGCCAGTAATGCCCGACGGGCCATGAGCGCGCGCTCCATGGTGCGCGCCAGGGCCATCTCCCCGGCCAGCCGGTCAATCAACTGGGGCTGCAGGTTCTCGTCCTCCTCTCGCAGGGCTTCAATCACCGGGCGTGTGAGCTGCATGCTCATGCCGCCGGAGACCTCGGCCAGTTCGTCAGCGCTTGGCGGCGTGGGACTGGAAACCAGCAGGCCCAGCTCGAAGGCGATCTGCTCCGCCAGCCAGGCCACCGAGTGGTTGAGGCCCATGCCCGCCTGCACCTCGATCTTGCTACAACCGGCACAGGTGCGGATGGCCTTGTCGCCCAGTACCTGTACCGTCCAGTCAGCAAAGGCCTGGGGCGAGGCCCACTCCTCACAGATGGGGGCACCGTCACAGGTGCTCACCGTGCTGGTCGTGTCGTTAGGCGCGCGATTGAGGAGCAGGTTATAGCCGGCCTTGGCGGCATCCTCGATAGGTTCAATGGGTGGCTGGTTCTGGCCCCCGCGACGCGCACCGGCGACCCAGACCACGCCGGCATCCACGCCGTCGGTATCGGCCCGGGCCTTGGTGTCGAGGATCTCCCCGCCGTTGTTGGATTGGGTACCCCACCAGCCGCCTTTGGCGACGCTCTCCCAGCGGTCATTGCCGATGGCCTCATCCATGACCCCGACCAGTTCCTCGCAGGAGGTCTTGGCGATATGAAACTCTTCAGACGCCTGCAGCACACCGTTTTGCAGCAGGTCGTAGAGCGCGGGATTGACCCGCTGGATCACCAGTGCCGGCAGACTCGCCACCGCCGCAGTGGCGGACTGAATGACATTGCCCATCAGATCCTGAAAGCTGCCCTGGATGCCTTCAAGCTGTTCACTCACTGACACGTTCATATCGAAGTTGCCGCAGATGAGGTCGGTGTTCCAGGCCACATCACCGCCGAGGCGCAGGGTCTCGACCCGGTTGCTGGGCGGCCGGGAGATCGGCTCGCCGCCACCAATGCCGTAGTAGATGGTGTCATCGCGGGCACCGGCCTGCAGGCTGAGCAGCACCAGCAGCAGTCCCAGCAACCTGTGTTGTTGGCGGTAGAGCATCGCGGTCTCCTATAGCGTCAGTATCAGCACCGCTCCGGCGGGCTCGCAGCAGCGGTAGGGTCGCCACACCTGCCAGGCATTGCCGCGCACCTGGTTCAGCCGCCCGGCATAGGGGTCGAGGGGATAGAGGGTGTCGTCGATATCCGGCAGTACCCGACAGGACTGGATCGAGGGGGTCAGTTGCTGGTACAGCGCACTGCCCGTCCCCGACGGCGGCCACTGCCCCTGGGCCGGCGTGCTGTAACTGTCGAGGGGCAGGTAGACATGGGGCTGGTAATCCTGACTGACGATGTCCATGGCGCGGATCGCCGCCACCAGGGCGCTTTTGTAGTCGTGGCTCTGATGGGTGAAGCCGATACGCGGGTACAGACCCGCAAAGGTCGCCGCGCCGCGGCCGACCCGCTGCAGCACATTGGCCAGTGCCAGGGGCGTCTCCACCACCGGATTACGCCAGGCCGGATCGAAGGTACTCACAAAGTAAGGTGTCATCGGCCAGGTCTGGGGTGTGCAAAAGGGCAAGGCCTCAGAGCTGACGGCGGCGAGCGCCCAGTAATCAATGACGCCCGGTGATCCGATGACATCGGCGTGCTTGAATTTGAGGGCCTGCTCGCGATCGATCGCACCGCCCTCATCACTCGCCCCACCCTCCTCCGCAAAGCTGGTCGGACTGGCAAAGCCGTTGCCCTCAGGCCAACTGGTGTTCCCGATAAAGGGATAGGCCGATACCACGACCTCGGGGATGTAGTGCTCTGCCCGTACCGAGTAGTCGAACTCGCAGCCCAAGGGTGTACAAGTCATCCACAGACACAGGCCAATCACCTGGTAGGCTTGGCAGCTCAAATCCAGGGCCGCACTCATAATGCCCGCGGAGCTGATGGTGGCAGTGTCCGCCTGAGCCGGCGGGCTGAGCGCACTGAAGGAGAGACTCAGCGTCAGGCAGAGTACGAGTAGAGCTGTACGGCCAGCTTCAGGGATGCGCACGGTAGGCCTCCACTTTGCTCAGTGCCTCGGCCACGTCATAGACGCCATAGACCACGTAGCCCGGGGCCACCAATACCGCCGGTAAGCGTTCAATGCCCAATAGCTGCGCCATCGCCGCGGCATTGGCCTGCTCGCGCAATTGTGCCAGCGCCTGTTGGGCCACGGGTTGCTTGAGGTGGGCCAGTGCGGTTTGTCGGGCCGCTTGCGGGTTGCCCGGGTTCGGAAAGCGCAGGCCTTTGAGGACCGAGCGAGTATCACCCAGCACAAACACCGCGGTGGCCTGGTCCGCATTCGCGACCGGACGCAGCCCCTCGGCGGTAAATAACATCACCTCGGTGGCGCGGGCAGGGAGTGACAGGCAGAGGACGAAGGCGGCCATGGGCGCCAGCATGTAGGCTTTATAGTGAGTCATCGCTGATCCCCCGCGTCCTATCGATCTCGGCGGCGACCCGCATGGCCGCTTCCAGTTCGCTACAGCCGTGTTCGCGCATCAGGGCATTACGTTGGGCTTTTTCGTGTTTCTCGGTCTGGGCCAGGGCGAGCATCAGGGAGGGCGGCACGTTGCGCACCAGGTACTCGTGTTGCTCGCTCATCAGTACACCCTCGGTGTACTGACCAGAAGCCTTACTGGCAGACAGCAGCATGCTGCGCTGACCGGCGTGCAACTGGCGGTACTGCTCCAGGGCCTCTACTTCTTCCTTGGGCATCACCAGACACAGCCACCATTCCACCGTATTGAGCATCTTGCGGGCCGCGTCGGGGTAGTCGGCCATGTTCTGGGTGGCGCTCCACAGCCAGGCACCCAGCTTGCGCCACATCTTGACGATCTTGACCAAGAACGGTGCCAGCAGCGGGTTGGTGGTGATGATGTGGGCCTCGTCGATGGTCACCACGATTTCCCGGTCGGTGAACTGATCCCGCTCGGCAATGTGGTTAATGCGGTTCAGACAGCTGATCACCGAGATCGCCAGATTGGCCTCGTAGCCCTCCCGGGCGAAGGTGGCCAGGTCAATGATGGTGACATCGGCCTCCGGCCAGGGATCGCCAACGGTATTGAAGACCTCACCGTTGAAGGCATGGCAATACATGTCGATGGCCTGGCCCATACTGCGCAGCTTGCTCGCCTCCCCGTCGGTGCGCGCCGATTCGGCCAGTACAAAGAAGGCCTCGCGCACATCCTCGGTCAGCGTGGGCCGGTCCGCGGCCTGGGCCCGCTCGGCCGCTGCCAGGATCGCCCGACGAATCATGCTGCGATCGGCCCGGCGGATCTCTCGGGCTTCGCGCTCCTCGCCGCCGGTGATCATCAGCAGGGCCACGATCTCCAGTTCGCCCATGATGTCCCGGGGTTCTTCCTCATCGTCGCTGGCCTCCAACGCGGTGAGCGGATCGAACAGCACGCCACCCTGCAGCAGCCGGTGGGCATCGGCGAAAGGCGAGAGCGCCACACCGCTGCCGGGTTTCAGGGAGACCTGATTGACCGACAGGCCGAAGGACGCAAACCACTGCCCCAGCAGGCCAAAGGAGTTACCCGCCTCGATAACGAACAGCCGCGGCCGGTGCATCGCCATCACGTGGGCCAGCATCGAGATCACCGAGGCGGACTTGCCCGCGCCAGTAGGCCCCAGAATCAGCATGTGGGCGTTCTTCTGGCGATCGGCGGGATTCAGGGGATCGAAGAACATCGGCTCGCCGCCCCGGTTAAACAGGGCCAGGCCCGGGTGACCGGTTCCGCGGTTACGCCCGAAGAAGCAGGACAGGTTGGCCATGTGCTGCACCAACGTAATCTGGGCCCCGCGCCAGCCCTCCCTGGCATCCAGGGCCGGGTCATAGACCATCGGCAGGTTGCGGATCGCCGCATCCAGGGCGGTGAAATCATCCTTCGGCGCGATCGCCCGAAAACCGACATTCAGCAGGCGCGCCCGCAGGGCGGTGCTGCGCTCGTTGAGCTCGGCGACACTCGACCCGCGCAGATAGACCGCATACTGGGCGCGGTAGAACTTGTGACGCTCGGCCAGGATCTCCAGTGCAGTGCCGCAGTCTTTGCGCACCTGGGCGGATTCACTGCCCTCGCCAATCGCCGAGGCATCGATGGCCTGGATATGCGCCTCCAGCGAGTCCTGGGGGATCACTACCATCGTGGTGACGAACACGCTGCCCGGCGGCAACACATCGATCAGGGTATGGGTGGCATCGCCCCGGGTGATTTCGCCGGTGACCTGCCCGACCTGGGGCCGGCGGCGCAGTCCGTCGATGGACAGACAGCGCAGGGCGCTGTTGCCGAACCACCAGCACTGGCCTTCCCGGTCACTGCGCGGATGCTCGTAGAACAGGGTCTCAGTGAAGCGATCGCCCACCGGCAGGGTGTCCTCATCGTGGCGCGCGGCGCGCAGGAAGGCTTTGGTATCCCCGCCAAAGAGGTCGGTGTCCTCATTGAAAAAGCCCAGTAGCCAGTCATGAAAGTCCGTCCCCGACAGGCGTTTTAGGCCTACCCCGGCAGCGTTTAAGGCCTGGGTGAACTTGTCCACGGTATCGGCCAGCTCCAGCAGCGCGGTCTCGCGATCCATCCCGGCGTCACTGCGGGCCTTGCGCCCTTTGGGGGCCGGGTGCTTGCGGTAGAGCATGAGCAGGTTTCGGCGCACCGCACCACCCCAGTCGGTCTGGGTTACTACCGCGTCATAAAACAGCCCACCGGGTTTGCTGATGCCTTGGTAGTGACGCGCCATAAGGTCGAGATAGGCGCGGGTATAGGCCGTGTCGCGGATGTGTCGGGCGGGATAGTGGCTAACGGCGTCCATGGCCCTATCAAGGTCGGGCTCGTCGAAGGTGTAGCTCTGCAGCACCCAGGGCGCCTGGTCGTGTTCATCAAAACTGTCCTGCAAGGCGTCCTGCAGCGTATCGCGCAGTTCGGCCAGGTAGTCCGGGGAGCGGCCCTCAGTCCCCGCCGGGAGCACTTCCAGTACCGCACCGACACTCACCCCATCGGCCAGCAGGATCGCCTGGTGTTCGGCCAAGTATTCCACCCAGGGTAAAAAATCCACGAAAGAGCGCTGGCGTTTGTACAGGCTTCGACGCGCCCGCTGACTGAGTGGAGCCTTTTTGACGTTCTCGCCCGGCAGGCGGGGACGCAGCTCGGGTTCGGACGCGGTCATGGCGCATCCTTGTCATCGATTCCCGGGCTTTCAGGGCTTTCGTCTTTTGTCGCGGTCGCCTCCAGGGTTTGTGGGGCAAGGGGCTGGCCCTCCAGGTCACTGCTTTTGTGGTAGTGCTGGGTCGATGTGTTAGTGCCGGCGGCGGGCTGGGTACTCGGGACCGATTGGGTCACAGCGACCGGCGTCACCCGTTGCGACTCCCCGGGCAGGCGATACTGCACCCGTTCATAAAGCGGGATCACCGTGGTGTAGCCGGGAATCGGTGCCCGGCTGCGCGTCGCCAGGTGCGGGTAGACGTAGATCAGCAGATCGGGGTTGGCCAGCCGCGGAAACAGGTTGCGGGTCTCGGTGGCGACCTCCCGGGTGTAGGGCAGGTAGTCCAGCGCCTCGCCCGCGGGCTGAGCGTCCAGTTGCTGGTAGGCGGTCGCGTGATGCGCCGCGATTTTCTCCTCGCAGGTCTCGAGGGATTCTTCCAGTTCGAGATCCTGGCATACCGCCCTTGGCTGCAATAGCTCCATATCAGCGTTGCTGTCGGTATTCAGGGTGCCGCGATAGATCTCCAGCATGCTGTGCTCAGTCGGCGGCAGAATGGTCTCCTGATTGGCACAGCCGCCGATACTCAGGCTGCCAAGCAGTACCATCACTGCGGGCAGATGTCTTTTGGGTACTATCAAGCGGTGTTCAATCGAGTGCACGGTAGCCTCCTTGCCGATCCGCGAGGTGGTTCACCCGTCGGCCCTTGGAGTCGTAGTCAATGGCCAGCTGTTCGGTAATATGCAGACTCACGGTCATGCCGGGGTCGACATAGATCGCATCGAACTGCTGGGCCTGACGTTCATCCAGCCAGCGCGCGATCTCCATGCTGCCATCGGCAATGGCCTGACCGAGGATGTATTCACCGGTATCCCCGGTGACGAGGGTGCCGACGCCGGCACCGCCCGCCCCGATGCTGGTGACCTGGGTGGTCTGGCTGGCCGCCGCTGCTTCGGCCGCTGCGGCGACACCGACCACACCAATACGCTGGGCGAGATAGGACGAGGCATTGGAGATGCGCTGGCCCACTACACAGGGATTGCCGTATTCATCGGAGAGCTCACCGATCACCGTGGTCTGCTGCTGGGCGTTACCCTCGTAGATGTCCTCGGCTTTGGGGACCGTGCGAATAGTGCCGTCGTTGAACACAAAGGTGATCGAGCGCAGATCCCCGCGCACACAGCCCAGGGTCCAGTCCCCCACCGCCTTGCCGCTGGCCACCGCGTAGGCGACTTCCGGGATCTCAATACCATTGGCCGCGAGGTTGTCCGAACCAATGATCACCTTGAAGCTGTAGGGGTCAGTGACCTGACTGCCAATGGGGACCCGCCCGACCAGGGCAGTCATCGCCGTGGCATTCATCAGGGTCGCGTTGCGCGGTACCGTGTAATAGGGCACCAGTGAGTCCTTCTCGCCGGAATTGCCCGAGGCCAGTCCCGAAAGTGCGTTGCTGCCGGCACCAGTGGACTGGCCGGTAACCCGGTTGAGGTGATCGGTGAGTGCGTTGCCGCTGTTGGCGCTGCCGCCCAGCGGCGCCACCCAGGTCATCTCCTCTGGGCTGAATCCGGTGGCACTGGCACTATCAAAGCGCGTGGTTGTCGCCTCACTCTCAAGATTACCCTTGAGTTCGCGGGCACGGGCTTCCAGCTGAGTAATCTGCTGTTGTGCGCGCTCCATGTCGCGATCGAAGCGGGTCTGTACGCGCTGGCGGGCCTGGTTCAGGTCGCTCTGAAGATCCTGACCGAGACGTTTCTCCATCTTGCGCAACTCCGCGTTGTCCTTACGCAGATTCACATTGTCATCGCGCAGCTGATCCGCCTGGTCGCGCAGGTTTTTGACTTCGGCCACCAGGGTCTGCACCGTATCGCGCTCGGTATCGCCTTCCACGCCGAGTTCATCCGCGAGCTGTTTCGAGATCGGTGACGCACCGCCCACATCCAGGCGTTCTTCGGTGGTGCGGTGACCACGGTCACAGCCGCGCAGTACCAGCAGCACCACCCCGATCAGCAAGGCGGCACTCGCCACCTGCACCCAGCGGTTCTGTGTCATACGCCGGCCCCCCGGATCACAGAGCGAATCGGCCGATCGGTCACGATGAACAAGGTTGTGCGGTTGCCCCCCACCCGGCCTGCCTCACGGCCCGGCAGGGTCTGTCGATAGAAGGCACTGGCCACAAAGTGGGGATCCACACCGCTGCGCTGGGCATGGGGCGTGTGCATGACGCGCCGATTATCGAGCTCAATTGTCGCGACGGCCTCGTTGGTCACGATAAAGGCGGTGACATAAAAATCACCGGCGGCCCAGGACCGGTGCGGCATCACCACCACCGGCTGACGGCCGCGGTCATAGAGCCGGGACAGGTTGCCCGACAAACCCACCGGTACCTCGCGAATACCCGGCAGCGGCGCGATCAGCCGCGTCGGGGCATAGATCGACTGGGCGGCATAGCGCAGCAGCTCAAACAGCACCGCATCACCTTGAGCTCGTTTCTGCGCATCGATCCCGCTCGTTGCTGTGCTCATCTCCGTGTCCCCCGGCATGACAACCTGCAGGGTCGGTGCGTCGCTGGGCGGAGCTTTCACGGTGTGGGCACTGACATCGAACAAGAGGAACTCACCGCTCGCCAGCCGCGCCTGGATGCGCTGGGTCTCGAAGGGCTCCAGGGCCGTCCAGTAGGCCATGCCCCCGGTGACCAGGGTGCGAAACATCTGTGGGTTGGCGAGCACCGGCGGCAGACCGATCTCGGCATTGGCGGGCAGACGGATCAGCTGTTCCACGCCCACCACCAGCTCCACAGTGATCGGGCTCTGGCGCCAGACCACGGTGTCGGCATTGACGCTGTTGATCGATAGGCCCAGGGTGAAAATCACGCCGATCGCGATGCCCTGTATCACACTCCTGCTCATGTGCCCTCCCCGGCCGCTTCGCCGCTGTTGATGTCAATCACCCGCGGGGCCGCCGCCAGACAGTCCAGGGCCAGACCCCAGGGGTTGGTTTCCGGGTCGACGTCGTAGGCCACCACGCGCAGGGGGTAGTGGATAAGCCGATCCTTCACCCGCTCGCCGCGGTAGGTTTCCTGTACGTGCAAGTCCAGGCCCACGACCCACTGGTTGGGGCCGACCGCCTGCACGCGCTGGTTACCGAATCCCCGGCCCGGGATTTCCCAGACCGAGCGCACCCGTCCGCGGATCTCCCGCTCACGGGCTTCCAGATCCTGCAGACGTTCATCGAAGCAGGCCGGGGTGAAATAGCCCCGCAAGCGATGGATCTGGCGGTAGTAGTCATCACTGCCATCCACTGGCCAGCGATTGAGTTGCTGAAAGATGTAGTAGGCGAAGGTGTAGAGATTGACCTTGGGGATATCCCCCAGCTGCTGCACGGCCCCGGCGGCCAGGTCGGGGGGATAGTGCAGGCGGATGTGCTGGGGGGCGCGGCTCCAGCCCACCAGCGCCACCAGCAACAAGAGGGCCAGGATCGCAACGCCACCCAGCAGCAGGCGAATAGTCCGGTCCCTGGCATGCACCAGGTCGTCATAGCGGCTCACGGTGTCCTCCAACGATGAATGTCCCAGATGCGGCTTTCCCGGATCAGGGTCTGCGGCAGCAGACCCCAGTCCTGGAGGCCTGCCCGGATGGCCATGACATGGAACTGCCGGGGCCGACCGCGCTTCAGCACGCGCAGGCGCTTGCCGATCAGCCACAGGCTGGCAAATACGCCCGCCAGCGACAGGGCCACACCCAGCAGGGCCTGGCCAACCAACGCGCCCGCGAGGGTGGTGAGTGGCAGCCAGAATGCAAAGCAGGCCAACGCGGCGAATTTAATCTCCGAGTTGGTCATTGCCAGGAACACCACCGGCTCTTCGTTGAGCCGGTCAGGCAGAAAGTCGATGTCACGGCGGGCTGCCATTAGAGGATCGTCGCCGCTTCGGTGAGCAGAAAGACAATGAACACCAGCAGCAGCACACCGACGCCGAAGTTGAGACCGAGCTGCCCCCAGGTGCCCTTGCCGTCCTGCACCTCGGAGTAGGACGACAGGGAGTTTTTGACCACCACGAACATCGCCACCGTGGCAATGGCCAGGCCAATGAAGATGCCAATGTCATAGGCATAGTCCTGCCCGGTCTGGATGTAGTTGCCATCAGTGACACCGCGGCTCGGTTCCGCCATGGTGGGCAGATCCGCCAGCGCCTGTTGGGCAGTGACACTCAGCCCGGTGATCAGCAGCGCGATGCGCTGTGAGTAAGCTGCCAGTTTGGCAGTCAGGCCCCCTTGGGCCGGGTGTTTATCATTCATGGATGAATCCTCGTGTTAAGACCAGTTCAGGTTTGCCACCGCCATGATGAAGACGGCAATAAAGAAGGCGCGTGCTACCTTGGCGCCCGCATCCAGGACCCGTGTCCCCGGAACACGTAGTGACTGGTAGGCGCTCAGGCTCACCCAGGCCAGCCAGATCAGCATCAGGACCAGCAGAGACCCGACGATCAGGTCGTGGACCTGCACCGCCGTCGCACTCGACGTGCCGTTGGCACCGTTGAAGGCGGCCTGTTGTGCACTGCTCATTTGCGGCATCGGTGGCGGCCTCCCTACACAAATTTTTTGAAACGGCTGGCAGCGATGTAGGTCATCGCACCGGCCAGACACATGGTGGGGGCAAACAGCAGCGCCGGCGGGATCGACCAGGGCAGCATCAGGTAGAGCGTCACCGTGAGCATTACGCTCGGCAGCACCCAGCGCTTCGCTTTATGAAAGACATAGGCACTCTCATGGCCACCGGTGAACTTGCGGATATCCCGCGCCACCAGACCTTCGAACAGGCCAGCCACAATCGCCAGGGCGTAGCCCGGTAAGGCCAGCAGCACAATCACACCGCGCAGCACCAGCAACTTCACCGTGTTGATGGCCGCCACCACATACACCCCGGCCGAGGCGCCGATACCCACCAGCGCCAGCCCTTCATCCACCCGGCTCCAGGCCAGGGCGGTGACCTGCGTCGGACGCAAGGGACTCAGGGGGTAGTCGTCAATGGCTTCGATATAACCGCGCTCGGTGAGTAAGAGATCCCGGCTGTGAGAGCCCGGCCACCAGCCAAGCGCAATACCGGCCCACTCCAGCAAGATCGACAGCAGGCCAGCGGTCAGCGCCGCGCCGACCAGAGCACTGATCAAGGCGAGGCTCAGACTGATCGGCCCACGACGAGCGGGACGACTCGGTGTCTGTTCACGTGCGGGGCGCGCTGTTGATTCGCGACTCATACCCGGCCCCTCATGACGGCCACCTCATGATTGCCAGCCCAGGGGTGTGGTGTCCGCCCAGCCCTCGACATTGCCGTGGACATAGTCCCGGCACATGGCATCGACCATGGTTTGCAGGCCGCTCGGCAGTTCCGCGTCATCACTGAACAGCGGCAGGCGCAGTTTGTAGAGGCGCCCCGCAATCAACGCAAAGGCGTGGCCCTTGGGCAGGGCATCGAGATCGCCGGCGTGAATCATCGGGACCCGTTGACTGGAAATCCGCTGGCGGGTACTGGAAGTAAAATGCACCTCGCTCTCAGGATCGGCACTGTCAGTACTGCCGGAGTCCAGCATCAGGTGATTGATCTCCACCTCTTTGAGGCGATCGGTCAGCAGCTCCGCAGTGGCTTTTTCTTTGACGCGCAGCATGATGATGGTGCCGAGGTTGCCCACCACCTGGCCGGCCCGGGCCGGGTTATCAAATCGGGCGATCACGTCAGAAAGAGTTTGCGTGTAGACCGTCAGCTGAAAGCCGGCACCGCCCGCCTTGTTCGCCAGCGGAATGAACTCCCGCCCCACCAGCTCGTTGAATTCATCGGCGTGGACACAGACCTTGTTGAGGGTCGCACCGCGCTGGGCGTCCTTGTACAGGCTGCCCGCCACCGAGGTGAGATCGGCGAACATGGCATTGCCCACCGCACTCGCCACATCGGGATCGCTCAAGGCATCCAGGCCCACATAGACAATCCCGCCGCGCTCGATCACGCGCTTCCAGGACAGGCGTTCGGTAGTGTCTTCCGGGTTGCTCTCCGGTGAGAGCAGACGCGCCACCGGGCCGGAGGTCAGTTTTTCCAGCAGGGGGTAAAGGCTGGCGACCAGTTTGTCGAAGTGGCTTTTGTCGTGCTCGAAGGTCTTGATCAGCGAGGTGGCGGTGGGATCACTCAATGCGTTGCGCCGGAATAACTCCACACTGGCCCAGGCGGTACGATCCCGCCCCTTGTACTGGGTGGGCATTTTGGCGGCACTGGCGACCAGATCGGCGACCTGCTCTGCCCAGTCCTCGCACTGTTGCTGGCCTGCCACGCAGGCGAGGTAGCGCACGACCAACGCGTCAATGTCAGTACTGCACTCCAGCAGGACCTGGTAGTTGATCGGCTCACCGAGGACATCGAGCACCTTGGCCAATACGTTGACGTAGCGCCAGGCGAATTCCCGAAAGGCGGCGGAGTTACCCTCGTTCGGTAGCTGCCCGGCGATGCGACTGGCCACCTCAGTGACCCGGGAGAAGGAGCCCACCGGGTTGTAAGTCACCGATTGCTCCGGAAAACCCAGATGAAAGACCTGAAACTCCCCTGCCCGGCCAGCACGCCGAGCCTCGGTATACAACCGCGCGAGCAGATCCCCGTCGCCCTTGGGGTCAAACACGATCACCACCTCGCCGCCACGGATGTCCTGGCTGGCAATGACTTCCAGCAAGCGGGTTTTACCGACCCGGGTGGTACCGACCACAAAGGTGTGAGCAACGCGTTCGGCCTGCTGCAGTGTGACGTCGGTTTCCTTTTCATAGAGTCCCACACCGTGCAGCTCGGGACTGCCTTCTACGTAGGGACGGGGCGGAAAGGGGTTTAACAGCCACTGACTGTTGAAGGGTTTTATCAATGGCCGCAGCGGCGTATTTGCAAGAGTGTCTACCCCGGCACGGACAGCGTGATAAAGCGGACCGCGCCGGTCGAAGTGACTGTGTTCAGTGCGCTGGGTATCGGCATAGCGCTGAGTGTGTTGTGTCCGCCACTGAAATCCGCGGCCGAGGAACAGCTCGCCTTTCGGGGCGGGGAGATTTTTGGGGTGAAGTCGATACGTGGGCAGTACTCGCAGGCGGCGCTGGTAGCGCAGCAGACGCGTCACACGCCGGCTCAACCACAGGGCACGCAGAGAACACGCAGCCGCCAGGCCATAACCGACGCCACCCGGCAGTAACAGCACCTGGGGCGCCCCAATCCCCAGCAGCGCCAGTGAGGTATGTGTGGCGATGGCGGAGTATTCCACCGGCGGGCGCAGCAGTGCTTCGATGGGTGCACTCATGACCCGCCCTCTCCAACGACGGTACCCTCAGGCACCACCAACACCGGATAACGCGCAATGCCATAGGCCTCGGCCAGCCCGGTGTCCGGCATCAGCGACAGCGACAGGCCCGAGGCCCGGGCCTTCTCTCGCAATAACTGCCAGTCCTCCAGGTTCGCAGCCTGAACCACCAGGCCCGTTGCATTGAGATCGAGTAGCGTCGGCAGCGACTGCGCCAACCAGTCCAGGCTGCGCCGGTCCATGCCCATCACGAAGAAAGGCCTTACGGGGGCCTTGGTTTTGCGCACGGCGGGCGTGCCGGGTTGCAAGGTGTCGGGCATCAGCGGCAGACGCATCTGAAGGGGCGTCACGCCCGGGCCGGGTGCGTGCAAACGACGATCGATTTCGGGCGCGGGCCGCGGTCGGTTCACGCCTTCTATATAAGGGGCTGTCGGTATAGTGTCCGGCCCAACGAACACCACCACGGGCGCCTTGCCTGGGTGCGCCGCAAGGGCGACACCGCTCATGCAGCCCGCCAAGAGCGCCAGTACGGTGTGTGATGTGCTACCGCGCATCAGCCACCTCCGTGATCGTCCGGGCTGTGGGCTTCGCGGCTGGCGCTACGTACTGGTCGTGCAGGTGGCGTACGCGAGCCCGGTAAGCCTCACGGATGGCCCGGTCCTGTGCCGTTGCGTCACGTGGGCGGTGATAGCGCCCGACCGCCAGCCACCAGTCCTCACCTTCCCTGAATTGTTCCTTGAGGAACGCAGCAGCGAGTTTGGCATTCACCACCGGGTCGGTGAGTCGCCAGGGCGATGCGATTCGCTCAAACTGCCAGTACCAGTTGAGTTGCAGTGGACCGACATCGATACGCAATTCCTGCGCTTGCAGTGCCGCCATCAGGGCCGCAAACAAACTGACCCGGTCCGGGTAGAAATGGGCCTCGCCCGCGATGTTCAGGGTCCAGGGCCAGGGCGCAAACTGATCACCGTCGACCCGCCCGGACTCCGCCAGGGCCATGGCATACAAAATATCCGGTGGCACACCGACATAGGCCGCCACCGCATCAAAGTGTGAGCGGTCGGCCTGCGCTGCCGGTGTCGCCAGACTCAGCAGACAGGCCCCCAGCCAGCGCATTACTCGACGCGCGTCCATTGGCCGGCTCCGTTCTTGCGGTAGATGGCGGGCAAATCCAGCTCCGCTCGAAATTGATCGCCGTGATTCAGTGTTGCCTGACCGGCGTTCAGTGCCGTTATCAGGGCCGGGAAACTCGCCGCCCACGCGCGCAACGCGCGGTCGCTTCCCTGGGTGTCGACCACGTGCACGTCCACGGGTACCGACGGATTGGTCAGCAGTGTTTGCAGGCGCTCTTGCCCTGCCTTGCCGTTCCGGCGCAGGATCAGTGCCACGCGTTGAGAACGACTGCCTTGCTGTGTTGCCTGAGCGGCGAGCTGCAGTCGGGGCGTGTCCGGATACAAGCGATGCCAGGCAGCATCCACTGCGCGCTGGAAGGCAAGCTCCTTGCGCGTACGTTCAAACTCGGTCGCTACGAACAGTTCAGCAAAGCGCTTACGCTCTTCTGCCGAGTCGGTACTCACACCAAGGGCGGTGATGGGGTCCAGGCCTGGGGTCCATTGGCCGCGCTGCCCCGCCATGATGTTCTGGTAACGGCGATAGTCCGCTTCGCTCAAACCCCACTGGCTGGCAACCTCCGACAGCCGCACCTCGTCAGTGGTCACGACGGTGGGCGGCTCAGCCAACACCACGGCGGATATCACTGTGAGACTGGCTGCCAGTCGCCATCTCATTGGGCCAGCGTCCGCCCAATGGCCAGGTAGTCGGCGTCGGGATCAAAGCCGTCTGCTTGCAGTTCACCCCGTGTTTTCAGGTGCAGCTCGTACTGACGGCCGCGGGGGACCTGGCCCTCGCGGCGCCAGCGATAAATGTTATGCGGAGTGGTATTCAGGGCACGGGCCGCCGCCGAGGCGTTGTTCCCGAAATACCGGATCACTTCATCGACAGACATGCTCACGCCTCCCTATCCAATACAACCGCCCTCATCTATAGAGGGGGACTACCGGTGTATGCCGCGATCGAAGTCTTAGGTTAGGATCACTGCACACAAGGTTTTAGTATCAGTTTATAGGTTTGTATATAACTTCATTCTTGTCAACAATATCTGTAGAATTATTTGGCACCCCGGCACAACAACGAAGCAGGAGCCCATGGCGACCTCCTTAGTGACACAGAGCATGCTGCTCGACCTGGAGACAATGGCGCGGACTCATTCGGCCTTCGCGGATCGCCTCAATGCGCTGCTGGACGCGCTATCTGTGCCACCCCAGGGCCAGGGACGCTCGACATGGCTGGTCCAGGCGGCCGAGATCCGTCCTGTGTCGGCTGGCGCCTGGTTCACCGGTACCAAACCCCGGCGCAGCAACCTCTCGACCCTCGTCAATTACATCACCACCCATTACCCGGTGAACGCAACCCAGGATGAGCTACTCGATTACTTGACCGGCAAATACGTGGCCCTGGACGTGAACGCCGAACTGGCCCGTAGCGGGCTGACGCCACCCCAGCAGGGGTTTGTACAGACCGTGGTGGCTCGCGCGATGAAGGACAAAGGGCTGGATCCCCTGGAACCGGACCAATTGCTGCTCTGGACCAAGGTGGTGGTCCGGGTTGCCCGCTATTACGCGATCAAGGTCGGCAAAGGACCTGCCCCGGATGAAGACACGGTGCTGGCAACGGCGGCGGCCTTCCTAGAACTCGCGAGACTTGATGCGATCTAGCATGGGAGCCCGGGCGGAGCGCGGCGCCATCCTGCGCTGGGTGGTCGGGCTGATCTTCGGCCTGCCGATTGCCATCGTGCTCGGCCTGAATCTCTCTTTCCAGCTACCCGGAAAAGCCCCGGTACCGGATCCTGCGGCCACCGTGGGCTATTTTGCCTACGGCTCCAACATGAATGATCGCTACTTCACCCGGGTGAGGGGTATCGACCGGGCCCAAAGCCGAATGGCGACCCTCGCGGATTACGCGGTCACCTTCAACCTCGACGGAATGCCGCCACTGGAGCCGGCCTTTGCCAATCTGACGGCAGCACCCGGCGTCATGGCCTACGGGGTCTATCACCGCCTGCGCGAAGACGAATTTGCGCGCATCATCGATAGCGAAGGAGACGCCTACGCTATCCGCGACGTCACGGTGACGTTCCAGGACGGGTCCACTGCGCAGGCCAGAACCCTGATCTCAAAACCCAGCCTCGTCACACCCGCCCTGCCCTCGCGGCGCTATCTCAACTACATGCACGAGGCCGCTCAGCACTACGAGATGCCCGTCGAGGTCGTTGAGCGTTACGACCCCGCTCAGGGAGCCTATTTCCCTGTTGTCTCGGAATGCTTTGGTGCCCTGATCCAAACCGCGGTATGGGTCTTCGCGCGCACCTGAAGCCCGTTCGGGTCACGAAGCAAGGCCATCACGCCTTGTGCTCATTGCCGTGGGCGTCTACGTTGAATAGCGGGACGGAAAAACACGCTGATGCCATGACATCATCCTTTAAAATCGGGTGCGCGCTCGGAGCCGCGCTGTTCACTTTCTACGCGCAGGCTCAAGAGTCGCTCGAGGAATTCCCCCTCGTTCCCGACCCAGCAGACGACGTGATCATCACCGCGGACAGCGGTACCTTCTTCATCACGCCAGCCCGCATGCAATCCTCCTACCTCGACACACCAAACGCGGTCACGCAGCTGGAAGTCGCCACCCTGCGCAAACTGGGCATCACCGACATGGTCGATGCCCTACGGCTGGTGCCCGGTATGATGGTGAGCGAGACCCACGGCTCCGATGTCTCCGTCGGCTACCACGGGGCCAATGTCAACGTGCCGCGGCGCAGCGAGGTCCTGTATAACTCCAACCGCTTGCAGCGCCCCGGCTACGCCGGTGCGCACTGGTACCGTCTGCCCCTGGATCTGCAAGACCTGAATTACATCGAGGTCGTCCGCGGACCCAGTCCCGAGTACGGCACCAATGCCATGACCTCAACCGTAAACCTGATTCAGGACACCATCGCCACACGCGGTCTCTATGGATCTACCCGGATCGGCGAGGGGCAAACCCGGGACCTGTTCCTGAAGGGCGGCTGGCAGCTCGGTGAAAGCCAGCTGGGATTGCGGTATTTCCATCGAGAAAACAACGGCTTCGATGGCGCCGTGGATTTTGAAGGCAACTACGAGAATGACGTCGCCACCGACTCAGTCATGATGAATCTCGAACACCGGCTCAGCGCGAATTGGATGCTCGACATCGCCGGCTCCTACGCGGATTCGAGTTACCAAATTCCGGGATTCGATCACCTGAGTTCTGATGACCCTTTCCTGGCGGTAGCACTCAGCCATTTCCGGGTGTCACCGGACGCAGATGAAACGAGCGGGTTTTTCTCTGCGGAGCTGCACGGCGCAGCCTACACCGGCAATATCGGACACAACATCACCGTGGGCCTGAACGCCAGCACCTACGCACGCGATCAGGCCATTAGCCTGTGTGGTAACAACTTTGCCTTTGATCCGCGGGTTGCCGAAGTCGATGCCCTACCCTCAGTCCACTTTGATATGCGGGATCAGATCGCAGTCGTCGGCGCCATGCTGTCGGGCAACCTGGTCCTGGACCATTCACTGATTCAGACACCATCCCAGCAAGAGCAGGCCACCATTGATGCGCTAGGCCCTTACCTGCAACGCTACGGTCTGAGCCTGTTGGAGGAGCGGTGCGGATTCACTGATCAGGACCTGGACGAGGATCGCTACGAACTGAACGGCAATGTGGTCTCCCGACTCTCCGACACGCTCGAAAACGTCTTCGGGCTGGCCTACACCCGCAACGATGTAACCTCCCAGACCTATCTCAATGGCGAGGTCGACCAGGATACGGTGCATCTCTACGATACTCTGCGCTACACGCCCTCCCCTCGCTGGGTGTTCAATGGCACGCTGGCATGGGAATCCACCAGCACAGTGGACAGCGACGAGGCACTTTCCTACCGCGTTGCTGCGAATTACCAGCTGCAGGAAAATCTTGTGCTGCGGGCCATGCACGCCCGGTCTGAACGACTACCTGACGTGTACGAAACCGAGCGGATGTGGACCTATGCCGTGGATTACGATGCCGGCGATACTGACCATTTGGGGCGGACAGGTGCCAACCTGATCCGGACAGCTTTCTCACCAAACCACCTCAAACCCGAGGTACTTGAACACAACGAAATCAGCCTGTCCTACAGCCAATTCAATCGCCTTCAGGCGGATCTGACGGTGTTCTATGAGGACTACAGCGATCTGATCTCTGAACCATTCAATTACGTTGACTTCGGGCTGACCAATAATGGTGAACTCCAGACGCAGGGCGCCGAACTGGGGGTTCACCACACCCTGCGGAACGGCATCGAATGGGGTGCATCCTACATGTACATGGATGCAGAAACCGACACGCCCTTTGAGGGCACCCTGCGACCCGACCACGCTGGCAGTCTCTGGGCTATCGTCCCGCTCGGATCAAACAGCGCGCTGTCGGGTGTCTACTACGGTACAGCAGCCGTCGCTGATGGCTCCTACGATCGGTTTGATCTGACGTTGAGCCACCGGCTCCACATACAACGCGGACACATCGACCTCCAGGTCAATTACCGGCACTACCCGGATGGCATCAATGCTTATACGGAAATCTCATCTCTGACGCCCAATGTTGCTTTGGTCGACGGGCAAGACCGAGTCTTTGTCACCGCTTCGCTGGCGTTTTTCTAGATCCTTCAATGACAGCTGCGTCCTCAAAGCTAACGTTCAGCCGCGATTGAGACTGACGTGGATTTCGGAACAGCGAAAGCTAAGGCAAGGTCAATTGTCAGCTTATACGTCGTTTGTTAGGTCGCATTGGCTGCCGCACAAGCATCAAACACTTCCCGCCAAACGTAGAAGTTCCTGTTTCCGAGGTCATAGATTTTAGTTGTGAACTTGGTGCCGTTTGCAAGATGGAAGACCAAGGGGACTGCCTCGTTCTTCTCAAGACGATCTAGAATCGACTTAGTATCATTCTCGGATAGCCAAAAGTCCTCAATTGTCTGACCATAAATCTTACCTTGATTTTCCAACAGTACGCCCCCGAAATCGACGAGCACCACTCTCTCTTTTTCAGACTGATCTTCAATCGCGGTAAGCTGCAACGCTAGCAACTGCTGGCCAATTTGATTTGCAGTAATCACAGTGCCATCTGTCCTTGTACTTACATGTATTCGTACAATAACGCGATAGTATGGGGAACCCGACAAGAACCCTCTGTTTTTCGAATCCCCGTAATTCGGGATAGTGTATTCCTTCATTAGAATACAGGAATTCGGATGAATGCCGAGCTGCCACTCACTCCAGTTCGGAAGCGCGTCGCTGGCGGAAAGGTCCACAACGACGAAGAGCAAGGCGATAATCGCGACGATTCTCATACGACCTAAAAGCTTCATATACGGAAATGATTCCGTTGAAAAAACAGAAACGGGTTTTTCATGAGATTGCTCCTTCGGCCCAAATCAGCACTCTTTCATTCTAGTTCAAGGGGCCGCTTTGCGGCGGCTTTGACCTAGTCGTCAGCGTCCTCGAAGGGGACCAAATCTTAGGGCTGGCTCAATGTCCGCTTTGTCGCCAGCAACGGCCGCTTAAAAACGCCTGCCGCAGCGGCACCGAAACCGCACAGCGGTTTTTGGTGTCCGCGTGGCTTGACTTGTTATGTGCCACGAGGTGCGAACATGATAATTGCCATGCCCAGCATTGCCACCCCTGAGCCTACGAGATCCCATGTTGTTGGGCGGATGCCATCGACAGCCCACAGCCACAAAATAGCCATAAATATATAGACGCCACCATAAGCGGCATAAACCCTACCTGCCGCAGTTGGATGCAATGATAGCAACCAAGCGAACGCAGCAAGACTTAAAGCGGCAGGCGCCAACAACCAAACTGATTTTCCCTCTCGCAACCAAAGATATGGCAGGTAACAACCAATAATTTCGGCTAAAGCCGTAATAAAGAAAAGTCCTAATGTTCTCACTTCCGGCAAAAGGCGATTCCTCTCATTGGTTGCACATAGCAGCCAGGTATATGGACAATTTCGGTGTGCGCAGGCATGTGTCGATTCCCTTCTATGTCACATAAATCTGATCGTATACGAAGTGCGTGAATATCGACTGTAATCTAGTATACCGCCTAGAGGGCCGCACCGTGACCATCACAGGCCGCCGAGATTCATCCGCAACAAGTATTGCCAGCCTGTATGGGTGGACACTTCACGCTGCCATAGGAACAATACACACAGCAATCGCCGGGCATGGGTTTCAAGAGTTCGTGGCAGGATTCGCATTCATAGAACCACTGGCAGGCATCAGTAGGCATAGTCTCTGTTTTCTGATAACCGCAAGCAGGACAGGTTATTTCTGACTCCAGTATCGGCTTAGCCACTATCCCGCCTCCGGTACTGGGCAGACTGCTTTCGGGGGCCAGATCAAGTCGGCAAACGAAACCGCCAACATCAAGATCAGCGCGGCATAAAACAAGTATGTACTCCACCCGTACTGCCACAGTGGATAGAGAGTCGCCAGGATCGCCATTGGTCCCGCAACAGACAACAAACCTCTCCAATGAACCCGGTGTCGATACCAGCCATAAGCATTTACTGCCAATGCGAGGCCAGCAAATGCAGGCAACAACCTGTTTATCGCTAGCCCTTCCAACTGGCTGAGGAAGCCAAGGCCCAGCGTCGCGGCAAGCGTGCCCAAGGCAGGGAAACAGGCAGCACAGCTAAGCGCGGCTATTATCACCCCACCGACGCCAATCTTATCGATATATCGGACTAATCGAGTCATTTTCGTTTCGCACCTATTTGACGACAAACACTATGCACACTATAAATCCTGTAGTAACTACAGGTTCAAGCACCGATATGCCGAAAATTCCTGGTACATACTCCCGAGGACAACTGGCCGAAGTCACCGGAGTTAAAAGCGAAACTATTCGATACTATGAGAAGAGCGGACTGTTGGCGGTGACTGCCAGAAGTGCAGGCGGCCATCGAATCTATTCAGAGGGTCATGTTAAAAGACTTCAATTTATTCGACGCTGTCGAGAGTTGGGATTCTCTTTAGGAGAGATTGAAGGTTTGCTAGAACTGGATAGCGGCGAGAACAAAACTTGTGAGCAGGTTCGTCATGCGACTGAAGTCCACTTAAGGGACGTTCAGGAAAAAATATCAGACCTGAAAAAAATGGAAGATACACTGGTTGAGTTAATCAGTCAGTGCGACGACCTTTCGTCTCCAACATGTCCAATCATCGAAGCCCTATCCGAGTAGTCCCAGGAGGCAGGTTTGAGCGCATAAGCGGACATTGAACCTACGATACCAAAATGTCGCCTACGTGGCGAAACCTGCCAATTTCTAGCGGTGATCGCCATCGCCTTTTGATCTGAATCGGTTGGCCAGTCGATAGTCCACGATTCCTTCGCCCGACAATTGCTGAAGCAATGTCGCGAAGCCTGCCTTGGCCAACGGCTTTAGCACATGGTCTGATTTCCCCTCAGCAGCACCTGCGTCCTGCGTCAGGATAACAGTGCGAAGTTCGCGCGTGCGTTTTCTTGCCTCTGCCAGGAAACTGACTACATCGATATCGTCGATCTCTTCATCCACCAGCAAGAGATGTACCGGTTGTTGGGCCAGAATCGCCAAAGCCTCTATGGCGGTATCAGCTTGCAAACCGTTTATTCCCTCGGTTAGTAGCACGGCATCAATCGTCTGCTGCTGGCTGAGCGTCAAACCCACTGTCAGCACCGTGCGCCCCGCCAGAGTCGATTGACGCTTTTCAGCCTGCTCTTCCCGGATGACAGGCAGACGCACGGCAAATTCGCTTCCGACCCCGCGTTGGCTCACCACATCGAGTGATCCTCCCCGCCGATAGAGTAGCTCCCGTGCGATATAGAGGCCAAGCCCGCTACCAGCCGCGGGCGTTCCCTCGGAGGTCTTTCCCGCGTAACGCTCGAACACGCTGCCCAGCATCTCGGCATCAATACCCACGCCATTGTCTTTGACCGTCACCAGCAGGATACTTGTGGCGTCATAGCCGTCCTCTATCTGCCAACAGACCCGAACTTCACCCTGCGGTGTATAGGACAGCGCATTTTCCAATAGCTTTTCCATCACGATATCGAGTGTGCCGATATCAGCTTCAAATCGATGGGGCGGCGCAGCCTCCTTTCGTTCGACGAAGAATGCTAACCCTTTTCGGCTGAATCGCACCTGATACTGCTGATCCAAAGTATCGAAGTAATCACTCAGATTCACGTCTCTGGTAACAGATTCTTCGCTCGAGTCCTGCAATTTTCCCAACATGGCAAGCACCGAGAGCTTCACCCGCTCGGCATTGGCCAGGATGACAGCCGGATCCACCGGAGTCGGCGTCTGCTGATTCAGTTTGAGCAGCTCAACCACCTGCATGACAGGGTCGGCAATTTCTCGGGTGGCGGTCTCGTAGAAGTCTCGTGTTTCGCGGTCAGATTGCTGCGCTTGCTGCACGGCGACTTCCAGCTGTTGCAGCGATGTTTCCTGTGCTGCCCTGGCCTCGTCCACGTTATGGGACAAACGGTTCACGCCTCGGGCGATGTCATCAAACTCCGCTACCCGGGAGGTGTCGTTTATCACCACATCGCGCTCACCGGCGGCGATACGACGCAGGGCGCGGGTAATGGTGCTGGCGGATCGCCAAAGGATGCGGGTTGCGACCAGAATCAGCAACAAGCCAACGAACAAAACGGCCCCAATAAGCAGCTGGTACCCTGATACCAGGCGGGCTTTTTCCTCAGCTAGTACATGAGGTGTCAGTTGAAATAGCACCTCGCCCACATAGACCTTATCCTCGATCGCCCCATTTACCAGCGGTTGATTCTGCATGGCTTGAATATAGAGCTTCTGCCGGTGTTCGATGAGTTGGATGCCCTCCCCGATCGGTAGATTCCGGTTCTGCGCCCTGGCCACCAGCCGGCCTTCATCGTCTTCGACCTGTACGGCAAACACCAGATTGTTACGTGCCATTGCCTCTGCCAAGCGCTCTACACCCGCGGCGTCGCCTACTGCCAGGGGGTAGCGCAGTGATTCACTGCCGGTGGTCCGGATCATGTCCTCAAGTACTTCCAGGGCAACCTCGGTGGAACGGGTGACAGCGGGATCAAACAAGCGCCAGGACATCCAGCTGATTAGCAGGACGCCCAGCACCGAAGGCAAGGTCAGCAGGGCCAGCAGTGGCATCCGCCATCGTCTATTCGCCACTGTTTACCTCCGCTTCCAATGCGCGCTCCTCCTGATCTGCAAGGACTCTGCCGAAACCGTTGCGCAGTACCGTTTGATTGACTTTTACCTGGACGTCGGGGGGCCTCTTTGCCACCAATTTGCCGCTCTGGACCCAGTGCCGGAACGTCTCGCGCAGTGCCGCGTTCAGCATGGCCGGGGTGTAGTAGGCCGCTGCAACAGCCCCCTGTGACAACAGAGATGGAATCGAGACGACGGCGGGTTTGCGGTGACGAAACAGCGTTTCCAGCGCCAAGCGGTAGTCGGTGCCACGGTAAACCCGAGGATCCACCGGCATCAGAAAGACGTCCCAGTGGCCATCACTGATCAGGCGCCCCAGCCCCCTGGCCACCCCGTCCTTGGGCACGGGTAATTGGAGGATCGGGCTGTCGACCATGTCAGCTTCACCGCCGTCGGCGACCAGCATGGCTGTCGTGCTATCCGGAAACAGCGCTCTGGCCAATCTGTGGAGCACATTCGCCGGGGGATCGACTGGAATTACCGCTACTGTCGACGTGCAGTTTTCGCTGGCTAGCGGCAGCTGGTTGCCGTAGAGGTAGGTGGCGATCACCGGCGTAGATGAGCCGCTCTTGCAAAAGTCAGCCAGGGCTTCAGCGCCAACAGTGACCACAAGGTCACGATGACGCCACTGCACTGGCGTCAGTTCCGTCGTTAGAAGCGCGTGGAGGTGTTCCCGGGTCTGCTCATCACCGCCATAGAGCGCGAGATCTGCCCGGGCAGGCCATACGATAAAGCACACGGTGAGCACGCCAAGACCTGCAGCCATCAGGCGGCGGAGCGATCTCCTTGTCATACGACCCGGCACTGACAGAGGTTTCCTCGTGGGCTAAGGGATGGAAGCGTGCCACCATTCTGCCCTAAACACCGATCACCGGTCAGGCACCCATCGGACACCAGCACCGGCAGCCAGTGGGGTAGGACTGGCCTCAGACTGCTTGGCAGACGCTCACACAACCACGCCTGTACCGTTGTCGATCTGAGAGGGCTTTGCAATAGTCAGGTTTGCAACGGTAGATGCGCCCGCTGCTGCAGCCAGTTACGCCAATCACGGGTGAGGCGCTGCAAACCGCCGGGGTAGTACCGGGCGAGAGCGTCGGCGGCGGAGAACGGCTTGCAAAACTGGGCGTGGGCTTCTTGCATCAGGTCTCTCAGACTGCCCCTCGCGGCTGGGTCCTGCATCATGAAATGCACCAGTGACCAGGCCATGGCATAGTGCAAGTCACGCTTGGGGCCGTACCACTCAGTGGGCGCCAGAGCCAGGAATTCGCCAAGGTCCGGTATCTGCTGCGTACGGAGTCTTTTGAGGTGAGATGCATTTGGCGCAATCAATCCGCTCTGGTCCCGCACTGTCATGGTTTCGAAGTACTCGGCCAGGCCCTCGGTCAGCCAGGGCGCCGTTGGCCCGAGATGACTGGCCGTGATCAAATGGGAAATTTCGTGGAAGGCCGTTCGGCGCGTCTGGTCTTCCCGGCGCGGGTCATGCTGAACATAGGCGATGTTCTCTTCTGCACGATAGAAGCCATTGTTTGGCTGACTGTCAGGCAGTGCCTTGGCCCGAAAGGCCTGATAGCGATCGGGGCCACCAATGATACGTAGAGTAATACGTGACTGGCGCAGCCGCTGCTGGCCCAAAAAGTAATGCCAGGTGTCGTACATGCGCTTTGACGCGGCTGCCACCTGCCCCTGGAGATTATTCCCGACCTGAAAGCCATCTCCCTGGATATCGATGGTGAAATCGCGGGTTTCCCCCGACAGGTCCATTACCTCTGCAATCCGGTTCGGCGGGGGCTTATCCGCCAGGTGGGTCTGACCACTATCATCCGTCCACCGATAGACGAGTTGCTGGCCAGTATCCGATCGATCACGCGTTGGGGGACGACCGCAGACCAGCCGGTCACTCCCGGTATGCATCCGGCCGATCGCGGCCTGCTCACCCACACTGTTGCCACCTGCAGCAGCAGGTGGCAACGAGGCCCTGGCAGCGGATTCCCGATCAAACAGCCGATCAGTCGCGGTAGCCAGGTGACTGGCCGCGCGCTGATACAGGCCTTTAAGAGCAGCCACCGGTCGTGCAGAAGTGCCCCGCTCTGCCCACAGGGTCAACAGCACTGCGACAATGCACAGGGCCAAAAAGCCGAGCCAGGCGCGGATAGCACTCACCCGGGATACAGCCGCTCAGGCGGCACCCAGCTCACGTCCCTGAAATAGATCGAGTCAAATTTGAAACAAGGCAACATCCACACCAATGCACAGCCCCAGGCAAGCGGATGCCCTGCCTCATGCCACATCGTATCGTCACCGCCTCCCTGCCGTGCTGTCAGCAGCCGCGATGTGTTCCAAACGTCATTTTTCCTACCCACTACGCCTTCAGTCCCAATCATCGCCGTAGTGGTGAGTCAGTTCTTCACCTGCTTCAATGTCTCGCAGAGCAATCACCGACAGGTCTGCATAATACGAAACATTCGGATTTCTGGCATGGTTGATGTACTTCAGTTTGCAGGTGACTTCCACCGGACCGCCACCCTCTGGCCAGAGGGTGTACAAGGTCTGGGCCTTGCTCGGCCGGGTCGTGCAATAGCCCAGAAGATCCCCCGCCTGAATATCGACCGTTGTGAACAAGCCTTTGCCGTGAATCCCACTGTCCCCAACCCGTAACTGTCGCTTCAATCGCCTACTGCCTGTTCATTCACCTTTACTGAATCATACCGCAGGGCACGTCAAAATCTCGATGCTGTCCTAAAACGGCCGCTATCGGGGCTCGGTACCACTTAATCCACCGCTGCCCCTCCCTGGCGTCAGCCGGCAAAATGCAGGGGTATCAGACCTGACAATCAAAACAATGACGAGGCCTAACGGCCCAGCGAAAACGCTATCCGCAGTACACGTTATGGATAGCTTTCCATAACGTCTATTGTGGTTAGCATTTGATTATGTGAAGTTGGCAAATAAACTACCGCATAATCAGCGTCTTACTGGCCAGACACTTCACATAATATTCCATGCCCGGCCGGTGGACCACGGTTTGATCTGTTCATTTCTATGTCCTCTAGAGCTGCTGCAACCACTCGAGAAGCGTTTTGTTTTCCTTCCATGTCGGAACGTCAGGCACAGGCGTTGGAGTGATTTTCGCTATCGCCGCGCGCTTCATTTCAAGATTGGCCCGGGCATACAGCTCAGTCGTCTGGATGTCCGCGTGACCCAGGAAGTCACGAACGATGTCCAATGAGACACCTGCCTCGACGAGGTGCATTGCTTTGGTGTGTCTCAGAGTGTGGGGCGTGACCTTTTGCGTGAACGTTGTCTGGCACTCTTGCGCTTTTTTCAGATGTTTTAGCAGGATGTATCTGACACCGCCGCGAGTTAATCGATTGCCCTGCCTGTTGCGGAACAACGGTTGATCGAAGTGCTCAGGCAATGCCAATGCATTTTCATCGATGTACTGCCGCAGAAGTCGTACGGTATTCTCCATCAGTGGTACGACACGCACTTTCTGTCCTTTGCCCAGGATTCTGATCTGAGCCGGGGCTTCCAAGCGAACATCGCCCGGTGTCATGTCGATGACTTCCTGGACACGCGCACCTGTATCGTAGAGAACACTGAGGAGTACGGCATCTCTTCTCCCAGCGGATTGGCTTAAGTCGGGCTGTGCCAACAGCGCGGCCAGGTAATCCCGGGATAGATAGCCGACTTCCTTGCGGGCAAATCGGCGCAGCGGGATCGCGATAATACGCTGGCACTGGAGCATATGATCAGGCTCCTCTACTTGAACATAGCGGAAGAACGCATGGATAACCGCCAGGCGCTGGTTGATCGTCCGGATCGAGCAACCCCTTTCGTTTTGAAGGTAGGCCAAGAAGTTGTCTATCAACTCGGCGTCCAGATGTTGGAGTTCCAGCCGCTCAATCGCTAGCCCCTTTTTGTCGCGGCAATACCGCAGCAGGAGGACGATTACATCACGATATGCCTTGATCGTGTTGGGGCTCAGACCGCGCTGGCACCCGAGATAGTGGCTGAGAAAGTTACTTATATGAGCAGACAATGTAGTGGGTTTCATGATTACTTCTCCGGCGGTATGACGCCGCCAAACTGTTCGTTCATGCGATTCGCCAAGTGCGGGAACAACTCTGCTGTGAGGTGCAGATACTTCTGTGTCCCTGTAAAGTCCTTGTGCCCCAGATAGGCCACCAGGAACGGCAGCTTCGCATTCAGATCAGCACCCTCTTCGTACCAGCGCAGCAATCGATGTACCGCAAACGTATGGCGCAGATCGTGTATCCGGGGGCCTTTTCCCCGCCCGCGATGTGGAATGTCACATTGATACAGGGCCTGTCGATAGATCATGTAGATGGTCGAGGCGGACCAGCCAGTATTCGCCGTTGACGGGAAGAAGTAGGATTCCGCGGTTCGCGCGGGCAGGGTCCACCTTTCCATTGCCTCGACGTATCGTCGCAACCGCTCGACCAGGGCGATTGTGGGCGGCACAAGGCGGTCTTTACAGAACTTGCTCTGCCTGATGGTGATGACGCCTTGGTGAAGGTCCACATCACGGACTTTCAAGGCGAGGACCTCTGACAATCGGAAGCCACAGCCATAGAGCAGCCGGAACAACTCGGGCATGATGAGATGACGATGTGGCGTTTTCCGGCTGCGGGGCAGGCTATCGATGGCCTGAATGAGTTTCTGCACCTCGACGTGGCTCAATATTCTGGGTGAGAACTTGTAGGACCGACGTGGACCGATACCGTTGGGCGGTTCATAGGCAGCATACCCCAGACGTTTCATGAGCCTGGCCAATTGCCTAACAAGAATGATTCGCCGCTGAACCGTAGATGGCCGCTCTTCAGGCTTCAGTGACAACCACTGATCCACCAGATGCTTCGGCAGCTCGTTAGCAGGGGCATCTTTCTCGCACAGGAAGCTGTCGAGGTCCTTGAGGACCCAGGCTGGCGTGCTGTACTGGTAGCCGCTGACCCTTTTCTCGCGGACCAGTCGTTCCATGAATGGGGCCAACGGACTTTCATAGCGGATATTCTTACGCGCATTGGACATCTTCCACCTCCGGCAATGGCAGTGCCACCTCTCGTAACGATTCGACGCTGGCCTTGGCGTAAATCATGGTGGTGTTCATCGATGCATGCCCCAGGATGTCGGCGATCAGTGAGAACGGGACATCTTCCTCCAGAAGGTGCGTCGCCAAGGTATGACGCAAGGAGTGCAATCCATGTTTCTGTGGACTTCTAAATCGGATGCCGGCTACGCTGCGCCAATATCGGACAATGGCATGCAAGTGATTCTCATCGCTAAACGGTTTGCAGGGACCTCGCAGCTTCAGAAACACCTCTCGGTACCGACTCTCTGGCCGCACATGCTGTAGATAGTCAATCAGTGCTGTACCAATCTCATCGGTCAGGGGCAGCTGTTGCCTCATGCCGGATTTGGATTGGATGATTGTGATTGTCTCGGCGTCCCAGTCGATTTGGTCTAGCGTCAGCGCCTTGATGTCCATGGAGCGTAGGCCCAAGCGAGCAGCCAGGAGTATCAAGGCATAGTCCCGCTTTCCCCGCGGCGAGCGCCGGTCAATCTTCTCGAGTAGCTGCGCTAACAGCTCTTTCTCCCAGACCGATGGAATCGAATCTTTTTCAGGCTGGTATACGCCTGGTAAACAAACACTCAGATCCCGTGACGATTTGCCCTTGTAGAACAGAAACAGAAGATAACCGCGGACGTCGGACACCACAGTTGAGATCGTTTTGCGACGGTAGCGTGACAAGGAATAAACAAAATCGGAGAGGTCCTCCGGGCGAATTTCGTTAAAGTGTTCGATATCGCGCTTCGATAGAAAATCCAGAAACAGGAGAATCTGCCTCATGTACTGCTCTACGGTGACAGGCTTCAGTCGGCGCTCTACCTCACAGTACGTTTTGTATTCCTGGAAGCTTTTTCGCATGGCAGCAGGTATCTTGAGATGACTTGCTTCCTGCTTGCAGCGTTCAAAATACCCGAATCGAGAATAATGCCAGAGTATCTTCATCGCGTATTCAGCGTGGAGTTTCCAGCCTTTGTTCGTACCAACGGGTAATCTCGGATCGATATTGTGATGGTCCAGGAAATCGTCGATGAGTTGCTCTCGCAACGGGCCCTTATAGTCCCGCTGTTGTGCGTAGATGATTAACTTTCGCCAGACGGTCTGGTACCGGCGTATTGATCGCGGGTTGTACCGAAGAACCTGGAGTTGACTCAGCGCGCTGAAGATCAATTCGTCCAGTGGGCGTTTTCTGGCTTTGGATCGGTGGGATTTCATACATAATTCTCCGTCGTTGAATGATGGCCAAGTGGCCACTCTTCAACGTAGCGGAAATATTATGTACAGTAGTCTTGAGGTAAGTGTCTGATTCTATGAGATATTAATCGGCGACTTCACATAATTACTTGCTAACCACAATACACAGCCACTACCGCAAGCCGCTCATGGCCGAGCTCCCGCGACACCTGCTGGCGGGCTTCCCGGTCGCGCTCACGCTGCTCTGGGGTCAACGATTGCCGGGACGGACCGCCCGCGGCGGGACAGGACCAGCCGGCGATCTGTTCATAGCGGGCCTGGGCATAGCGGTGCCGCAGACCGTGGTTCTTGTCGAGGCCGGCCCGCACCGTGGCGCGCTCGTAGGTGCGCAGGTGCTGGATGTAGGTCTTGTTGGCCGGGATGAGTGAGCCCCGCCCCGCCAGGCGTCGGGCCTCATCCAGCAGCGCGCGTTGTTCGGGGGTTCTGACTGGGATCTCCCGCGCCCTGCGCCCCTTGCACCAGGAATCCTTCAGTCGAAGGTGATCCTTTTGGTCAGCATAGGCTGGACTGAACTTGAGCGACTCCTCCCGGCGCAGGCCGAAGGCCGCCTGCAGGCGCAATGACATCCTGAGGTGTTGATCACGTACCTGGGCGAGCTTGTCGGCCGCCAGTTGGCGGCCCTTGTCCTGGCCGCTGACGTAACGGCGGTTATCGATGCCGTAGTGGGCGTTTTCCCGGGCGACCACAGGCGCCTTGTTGATGGCGCCGGCCCACCAGCGCAGGTGCGACATCCGGTTCTTCATGGTGCCGGCCGAGAGCCCCTGCTGCTGCCAGCGCTCGACCAGAGCCTCGACGTGTTTGGGTTTCAGGCTCTCCGGTTTCATTTTCCGAAAGCCCATTTCATGCAAGGCCCGCGCGGCCTGCATGAGCACATCCTCCCGGGCGGCCCGGGTCCCGTAGGCGGTGCGCGATGCCCGGCGCACCATCCCGCGCAGCGCGTATTCCAGATCCTGCATGCTTTGTATGCCCTCCTCCACTGTCCCATTGGGTGCCCTGCCCGGCTCTTCGCCTGGCGTCTGGCACCGCCTTCCCGCACTGTCGACCGGTTGTTTTTATTGGTACCGACACCGGTGCTTAGTGTTTATGTCCAGCACCTTCGCCGTGGCGATGGGTGATTCCGCGAGCGGAAAACAGACATAAGCGTTTTATGGTTGCCTGACTTTGCAGACAAACGGCGGGTTGCCCTGTGGGGGAATCCCTGCCGTTCAGCGGTCGAGGGCAACGCCCTTAACTGCGGTTTGATGCTGACTTGCGGTGCAGCACACCGTATTGCCGTTAACGACGGCCTGGCCTCCTTCACCATTTCCTGTTGCCAAAAAAATGTTGAAGCGCGCCCCCGAAGGGGTGCGCTTCAACCCCTCGGGTTTGCGTCGGCTTACCTGTTGCTTCCTGTTAAACAGGCCGACGTGGAACGTGCCTTACCGGCTGTTCCCATGCTGGATAACCAGCCGATGCGGGCGCAGCCCGCGCGCTTACATGCAGCCGAAGGCTGCGCTAAAGCCCGCTTATTTAGCCGTGGGATGGCTGGGGCTCGCAATAGTCATTTTTCTTCCAATCATTACCGTGTCACTACGAATGCGGCCGTGTGGCGGCCGCGCGAGCCCAGGATTCACCGGGCTTGCCAACGCCAGCTAGCTGGCGTCACTACACCACTTGGGCTGCGCCGCGTTCGGTAGTGACGCCAGCGGCGTCGGCAAACCCTTAGGGTTTTGCAGGATTAACCAGCGGTTTACAGAGAGGGATATCCAAGATTTACGTGGACCTTGCCCGGCCCTTAGACGACCTCGTAGCCGATCACCCGGCCCGTCTCGGTGAGGATGTTGGCCATGACCGCATCGCGCAGTTCCCGGTGGAATACGGGGCGTTTCGGGATCGCCCGGGCCCCGCGCTCGAACAGGGCGACGGCGGGTGCATTCCCGTACATCGAGGCGCAGTAGAGAAGGCCATCGATGTCGGGATAGGCCTCGTAGAGTTGCTGTGCCCAGCGCCGGGCTCGCGGTCTGGGTCCTGCGTGGATGGCCAAAGAGGCGCCGATCGCGGTCGCAAAGGGGCCGGTCAGGTCGAGCAGCGTGAGGTCGGCGGCGAGGTTAAATCCGCTGAGTACCGGGTCCCGGGCGTGGCGGTCTATCAGGCGCGTGGCCTGAAAGACCTCAGCCAGGCAGGTGGGGATGGCTTCCTCGCCGGTGGCCAGGTACATGATGCCCCGATCCTGGACTTGCGCCCTCCCCTGCTCGTCCGGCAACTGGTGATCGAAGCGGCTGGTGGTCGGCCCAAAGCAGCGAAAGGTGTCCCAGGATGTCGCAAACTCACCGCCCACAAAGCACAACCGGGCCATGGTGGTACCTTCCGGCAAGAGATGCAGCACAGGCGGGATGACCCGCAGGGCTTCCACGCCCGGCGGTTCGGGGAACTTGGCCATCAGACCTCTCGGGCCAGGACGATGACGGCCTCCGGCGGATGGCCGGTCAGGAGCCACTCGTGGGGGCTCAGGGCGCGATTTAAGGTCTCGGACTCAAGATCGGGGTGCGCATCCATGAAAAAGCGCTGTACGGCCACTGGGTGGGCCTCAGGGCGCATGGCCCGCAGGGCAGCCTCCAAGCCCGATAGCGTGCCGCTGGGACCGAACTGGAAGCGCGGGCACACCCTCCCACCAGTCGTGCGCAGGGCGTACAGCTCGCTCGCCTCGAGCTTTTGGCGGATTCGGCTGGCGCTGACGCCCAGCAAATCAGCGACTTCCTTCTGGCTGAAGGCCGTGGTCATCATCTGGGCGAACTCACCGGCGATGACCGCCACGTTGTCGGCGGCACTGTCATCGGACCATGAACCGACGCCGCGGGCACCGGAGTCGCGCAGGAAGGTCTCCTCGGCCTCGGACAGGGCATTGGTCACCGGCGGCGCCTCGTAGATCGGGTGCGCGCGCAGGAACGCCGCGGCGGCGGATGCCAGGCGGTCGATATTGGTGATACCGGCCTTGGCCAGTGTGGTGCGATCGGCTTCGGTCAACATAACTTTCTACCTCTAACAGAGATAATACTAGTTAATTATAGGCCAACCTATGACCGCTGTCACGCCGCGGAATCGGGTGGGGATTGCGGTGATTGACCGAAGCCATGCCGGGTCAGGTGACGGATATAAAACTGGTCTGCCGGGGGCTCGCCGTTCCAGAACAGGCTCGGGTCTTCGACCACGAAGCCCTGCTGGTAAGATTTCTGATTCCGGCGACCACCGCGCAAGAGGTTCTGGCCCTTGCGAGTCCGGGTGCAGATGTTGAGCCGGCCGAACCGGTTGACCAGGGTTTTCGTCGGGAGGTCGGAATCGAGACGCTCGTGACACCACTCGAAAACCTCTGGGACCTGCAGGAAGGTCCGCCCTTCCCGGTCGACCTGCACCGGTGCCTGCTTGCGGTTGTAGGGCAACGAGCCGTCGCGAATACCCTCGCGGATGGCCTCCACCAGTGCCCACCCTTTTGACAATGGGTTGGCCCATTGGCTGCTGTGGGGCGTCAGGAACTTTTCAGTCGTCGCTTGAGGGTTTGACGTTTGCTTTGACGGGGTCGTACTTTCACCCGGATTCGGGCTACTGGTGGAAGCAGGAGTCTCGGGTGCGCGTCCAGGTAGCGCCGACCGCCCCGCCACTTCACGCAAGCCGCCGTCCTCGCGTCCCTCGAAGTAGGCCTGCCAGTGTTCCCAGACCAGCGCTTCCTGGCGAAGACGGGCCAGCCCCTGTGGCGGTATCAGCGTCTCGGCGAGTGCCGTTTGACCGCCCAGCTCCAGCGCCTCTGCGTCCATGTGCCAGGCAATAGCCATCGCGCTGATCAGCGCATAGTTGTAGAGGGTCTCAAAGCGGCGGTAGTCCGTGACCTGTTGCCCCTTCGGCAGACGGTGATTGCCGGCCCGCTGGCAGGCCTCGGCAATCGACATTAACAGCGTTGTGAGTGCCTGCTCGGCGGTAGCGGGATCACGCTGCTGCGCCGCCCGGTGCAATTCCTGGAGCAGGGGCAGAGTCAGTCGCTGGAATTGTGCTTCTGACTGGGTACCGTCGGCCCGATATAGCGCACGTATCGGGCCATCAAGGGGATGTGCGGCGAGCGAGTTGGGACGCGCCTGCGAATCTGCTGGCGCTCGGCGCCGGAAAAGGTTTTTCAGCATATCTGACGCCCCTTCGCGGCCCCTATTTATACATTTTTCCTTTTATTTCAGTCAGTTACGAGAGTTAACCACTGGTTAACTTCCCTCCCCTGTCGCCAGCAGTGACTGAACCGCCTCGGCCAGCAGTTGCTCGGCCTTGTCGCCAGCCCGGGCCTGGAAGTCGGGCTCCAGCGACAGGATGGCCTTACCGTTAGGCTTACGGGTCGTCACCAGCAAGTTACGCTTGCCGTACTTGAAATGCACGGTGTCCCGGGATTCTGGCTTGGCCTTCTCCGTCGCAGCCTTTTTCAGCTCCGATAGAATCTGCGGCAGGCTGACACCCTCCCCTTTGCCAAGCTGCGTCGCCTTGTTCAGGAGTTTGGCCTGCGCGCGCTCGTCTTCCAGCATGACCACCAGATCGATGGCCTTCTGCAGGCTGAGTTCCCGGGTGTAGGGTTCCAGCAGCGCCTTCAACGCATCGTGTTCAAACAAGCGCGCCGCGCGCAGGAGCTTGGAAATGTAGGGCTTCTTCACGCGAAGGGAGTCGGCCAGTTCGGTCTGAGTCTGGAAAACGCCGGCATTGATCAGTTCATCAAAAGACAAGGCCTTCTCAAACTGGCTGATGTTTTCGGATTCTTCGTTCTCGATGTGCATCAGGCGCGCGCATTCTTTATCGTCGGCGTCGGTGACTCGAGCTTTGAACTTGGCGCCCTCGATTTGCGACGCGGCGTACCAGCGGCGCATGCCGAAGATGATTTCGTAATCAACGCCCTCATCGCCCCGCACTTCCCGCACCAGACCGAGCTCCTGCTGGCCTTCCGTGCGAATCGATTCGATCAACGTGGCGCAGGCCTCCGGCGTCAGCCAGATATCTTTGCGGTTGTGGTGTGCCCAGGGTCGACACTTGTCGGGGTCGATCTCTTTAAACTTGAGGGTTTTCTGGATTGCGGTATTGCTGCGCTGCACGGCATCGACCGCGGGGATCGACGGTTCCGGCGTTTTTATTGCCTCAGGGCGTGGCTCGCGTGTTTTTGTGGCGACCAAATCTGACAATTTTTGTTTTTTGCTCATCAGGCCACGTCCTCCCAGGCTTTGCGGATCAGGGCTTCAATTTCACCAAAGACTTCGTCGAGCATGTCGATGATCGCACTGTCACGATCCCCTTTGGGCAAATCGTACAGGGTCTTGTACACGCTTGCCGCATTGGGAATCGCCGATGTCGAAGTGAAGATACTCCGCAACATCGATAAGCCGAAGCGATCACGCATGATGTCGAGAAAATCCATTTGGCGCGCCTTGTTGCGTTCCACCTTGGCCGGCATGACTTTGATGAAGTCGAATTTCTTTTCCGGAGTGACGGACTGAATCACCCGCTTCACCATTTTGAAGTACTGAGTGGTTGAGGCGAAATCGTACATGCTGGGCGGTGTCGGCACGACGACAGCATCCGCAGCCGACAGGATGTTGATGGAGATCATGCCCAGGGCAGGGGGGCTGTCCATCAGCACGATGTCGTAGTTGACCTCCACCGTCCGGATTGCCTCCCGGAGCTCCCGGTAATAGGTCATTCGCTCTTCTTCTGTTTCAGCATGTGTGACCGCATTGAAAAGTCCAAATTCCACCTCGTACCAGGGCAGGCAGCTGGGCACCAGATCGATACCCGGAAAATAGGTCTTTTGAATTGCGTAGTCGATGGAATCTTTCTTACCGTCGATGTAAGGGATCATGGTGTCATCAGCCGAAAAAGCATGGTCGGGGATGAAGCCAAAGCTGCTCGTCGCCGAAGCTTGGGGATCGCAATCCACGACCAGAACCCGGTAGCCACGTATCGCCAGGTACTGGGCAAAGTAGACTGTACTCACTGACTTGGCGACGCCGCCCTTGAAACTCTGCATTGAGAGAATCTTGCAGGGCTGTCCTTCCTTGCGCTGTGGGGAAGTGCCGAAAATCTCGCGGAGCTCATTGATCTGCTCCAGGCTGTAGCCGCGAACCCGACCCGACTTGGCGTGTTTCATAGGGACCACGGGGCGATCGGGATCTTTCTCCTGACGGGAGAGGGTGGCGCGGGATCGGCCGACCATGGCCTCTGCCTCAGCAACGGTGAATTCACGCTCGATGTGCTTTTGCATCTGGGGTGACATACCATGGTCGCGAAGGATCTCTAAGGTCTCTTCACATTTGCCGATGATCTCGTCCAGTTGTTCGATACCTGGGGAAAACATTTTTTGAACTCCACAATAATTAGTGCATGATGAATATTTTTATTAAAGCACAATTATTTTTCAGCTTTAAGTTAAGAAACCTTCCATTGCGTAATTACTGTTCATTCGCTAGGCCTATCGGAACCAAATTACGTCAGACTTCCCTTACAGTAAGTTATATTAGTATTTGTCCTGTTATTAAACCTTGTTATTTAACTTGTTATTGGAAGTTATCCACAGGCCTTTTTTACTATAAAAAACAAATAGTTGCAGGGGTTGAGGGTGGTTAAAGGTGACATGGAATGTCGTTAAAGGTGACTAGAAACGTCGTTGAGGTGACCCGCGCCGTCGCTAAAGGTGACCTAAAGCGTCGTTGGATTTTCGCGGTTTTATCTGGGACGGGGTAGGGGACTTCGGTTCTTTAGGCCCCAATATATGGGGCCTCGGAGTGTCTAAAAATGCTGTCCAGATTCACAGTAGTACGAAAGGTGACATAGAATGTCGTTCGTCTACTGGGTTGTTTAAAGTCGGCATTGTGCATATATTGGTGACACCATAAAAAGTGGATGTCACCAATGGGATTCCTTGAACCTAGACCCGAAAAGTCAGTCACTCAGGACTATGAGCTTATTCATTCAGTGCAGCGACTGGATGTGCGGCCCAAGCAGTTACTGTTGACTGCTATTTCTCATGTTAACCCACAGGTCCCACTGGCTAAACAACCCAAGCCATTTGCGGTGGACATCACGGCCCAGCAGTGGACGGATACCTGGGGTGAGCGCCTGAACCCCTACCGGGATCTCAAAGAGGCAGCAGAGCAGCTAAATGGCAAGCGGTTCTGGTTGCGCAATGACGCAAAGAAGAAGTCGTGGCGCAACTGGATTACCGGCGCCGAGTATCACGAGAGGGAAGGGCGGATCACAGTTCAGCTACACCATGAACTGATGCCGTATCTGTGTGGTGCCATGCCGCTATTTTCCACCTTGAAAATTCTGCACATTAAAGGACTTCGGTCCTTCGCCAGTATTCGCCTCTATGAGTTAACCAATCAATTTCGTGGCTCGGGCATACGCCAGATTTCCGTGGCGGAGCTGCGGGAGTTCCTTGCCACTAAAGACGCGCATCCGAGGTTTGCGGACTTCAAGCGCAAAGTGATTGATAAAGCGGTGGCGGAAATTAACGACAAGACTGACATGGATTTATCCTGGCAGCCGGTGAAGAAGGGGAGGGCGGTCTCGGGGATCAAGTTCTTTATCAAGACCAACAAGCAGACGGATTTGTTTCCGAAGTAATTCAGAGGAGGAAAGAGCGTAGTGTATAGCCGAATTTTCTAGCCTCTTAATACTACTGGTGCGTGGATTACGAGCGAAGGAATGGCTAAGCGCACGGTCACGTATGAGATGCGACCCTGGTACTTTTCAGGTATCTACTCGCCCTACTGACATTTAAAGTCTTACCGGGCATAGCGGACTTATAGGGACGTGAGTCGATGATAACGAAAGTCAAAATTTCCGGATATCGCATATTCAAATGCTTCGAGTTCCGGCCCCATCACAATCTAAACCTTATCGTTGGCGCCAATGAAAGCGGCAAATCGACGCTGCTTGAGGCGATTGTTCTTGGTCTGACGGGACGGATCAACGGGCGAAGAGCATCAGAAGAACTGAACCCCTACTGGTTCAACACAGAAATGGTCGACCAGTTTGTGAGTGACCGCCGGGAAGGGAAAAATGTCACCCCACCAGAGATCAAGATCGAACTGTTCTTCGAGGATCGGGTTGACCTTCAGCAGCTTTGCGGGGCGGTCAACAGCGAAGTTCCCACCATGGCCTGTCCAGGAACATCGCTCAAGATAACGCCCAACCCGGAATACAGGGAAGACTTTGAAAAATGGATGGAGAATCCGTCGGATGTACTGCCTGTGGAATATTACATGGAGGATTGGCGAGATTTTGCCGATAACCGGCTGACGCAACGCCCCCGTCAACTGGTAACGGCGGTGATTGACTCCAGGACGGTAAGATCAACCCACGGCGTTGATTACCATCTTCGCAACATTCTCAGTGACCATCTCAATTCAGCCGATCGGGCGGCGGTATCGCTCGAGTATCGCCGGCTTAAGCTATCCGTGTCGGACGGGGCGTTGAAGGATATCAATGCGAGAATGAGCGGTAGTAAGGCATCGCTACACGACAAGGAAATTTCGCTGGCGATGGACCAAAGCGCGCGAACATCCTGGGAAACGGCGATAACGCCCCATGTCGATCGGGTTCCTTTTTCGATGTCGGGGCAAGGGCAGCAGGCTGCCATCAAGATCTCTCTGGCGATGGATCGGCATTCTGATCGAGCGAATTTCGTGATGGTTGAGGAGCCTGAAAATCATCTTTCTCACACCAGTCTCAATACTCTGATATCGAGGATGGGGCACCTGGCCGGTGTTCAACAGCAGCTGTTCATCACCACGCACAGTTCATTCGTGCTGAATCGACTGGGGTTGTCGTCACTGCTGCTTCTGGGGTCAGGTACGGTTTCACGCATTCCGGATCTCAGTGAGGAGACAGTAGCGTATTTCCAGAAACTACCAGGATACGACACCTTGAGACTCGCGCTGGCAGAGAAGATTGTGCTCGTCGAGGGGGCGTCCGATGAAATTATCTTTGAGCGTGTTTTTATTGATCTTTTCGCGAAGCGTCCGATAGAGGCGGGAATCGATGTTATCAGTATGAGGGGATTATCAGCGCGGCGGGCCCTGGAACTGTGTACGACTTTGGACAAGCCGGTGGCTGCGATACGAGATAACGATGGTTTCGAGCTGGATGAGCTTCGAGAGCCCCTGAAGGAATATCTGGCGGAGGGTAAAAGGGAGCTATTTGTCAGCAAATTTGAGCATGGGAAGACTTTGGAGCCTCAGCTGGTGAAGTTCAATGGGGAAGAGAAGATCCGCCGGATGTTGTCAGTCACTGCTCAAGCGGATTTATCGAAATGGATGGAGCGAGAAAAAACCGAGGTGGCGCTGCAGATATTAAGCTCGAAGGAAACATTGACGCCGCCCGATTACCTCAAAGAGGCTGCTGAATTTATCCATGGTTAACCGGCTCACCCTGGCAGTAGCCGGTTCGGGGAAAACCCGGGGGCTGGTAGAGCACTGCGCTGTATTGGCGCCGGACAGGCGAATTGCTGTACTGACGTACACGCAAGCCAATCAATCCGTATTGCAGACTCGATTGGCAGCCGTCGCCGGCGACCATGCGGGTATTGAGGTCATGGGCTGGTTCACCTTTCTATTACGGCACTTCGCACGGCCATTCCTGCCGTTCAAGTTTCCGGGCAGGCGCGTCCTGGGGTTCAACTTCGATGGGCGGCCATACAGAATGGCCAAACATGAGCAGCGGTACCTGGATAAACATTCCAGTGTGTACATGTGCGAACTTGGCCGGTTGGCCCATGAGCTGATTGGAGCCAGTAACGGCAGTCTTATGCGTCGCCTTGAATGTATCTATGACGAAATCGTGATTGATGAAGTTCAGGACCTGAGTGCTCACGATTGGGAGATACTGGATGCGTTGCTGCATTCTTCACTCGATGTGACCATGGTCGGAGACATCCGACAGGCTGTCATCTCGACCAACCCACGTAGTTCCAAAAACAAGAAGTATGCAAATGTCGGGTCGATTGAGTGGTTCCGGGAGCGTGAGAGGACATCGTTGTTGGCCATTGCCGATAGCTGTGTAACCTACCGGTATCGTCCGGAAATCGCGGCTTTCGGGGACAAGATCTTTGGGGATGACTGGGGTTTTCCGGCCACTGAGTCAAGAAATCTCCGGGAAACAGGTCATGATGGAGTCTTTTTGGTTCATCCTGAACATCTAGCTGCTTATGTAGAGTGTTTTGAACCCCAATGCTTGCGACATTCAGCTGGGTCTGGAAAGCGGTTTGACCTGGACTATATGAACTTCAATGTGTCCAAGGGTACTGAGCATCAGCGGATTCTCATTGTCCCCACGGCGGTTATCGAGGAGTTCCTGCATTCTGGTGTGCCACTTAAATCTGCCTCTGCGGCTAGCTTCTATGTCGCTGTCACTAGAGCGTTTCAGAGTGTTGCAATCGTCACTGAGAAAGCTGGTAGCTGTGGGCTTCCCTGGTGGACGCCTGAGTGAGGCGCGAAGTCACAAACGGGACGCCCACCACAATTTACCGAGTGCATCCGCTCCTTCGCCACCTCATTAGGGTGGCGGGTATTCCATGGCCTGCTATCGAATTACCGGGGACAATCAGTCAGCTGTAGATTCAGGTTTTTTCAGCAGCTTCTCATAGTAGCGGCATACACGAGTGTATTTGCATTCCAGCTTGTCCAGGTCTATTTCGGATCTGGGTACCGATCTCCCACATCGCCAGCAGTCCCGGGTATCGTCGTCATTTCGTGTTCTTCGGGTCATACCACAATCTCATTCAGGATCAGAGGGGCCAACTGTATTGTGTGTTAATAGGGATTGCTGATGTTTTTGATGCCCGTGGCAGGTTCTGCACGGTGAAGGCCCTGGCAGTCATAGGGGATAGGGCGCCCGGGCGGGCAGGCTCCGGGTTCCGCGTTCGCTGCATCCCGCTGGGACAGGCCCTGCGCATCCCTAGCGCGGGGAGGGGGATGGCGTGATTTGGCTTGCTTTGCGCGCGGCGCCGCCTGACGGCGGCGCGGGTTAGCCAGGGAAAGACTGCGCCTTTGCTGCGGAGGGCGCAAGCGCCTGCGTGTTGATGTATCCCTCTGGGGGAGGGTTTAGCCTGGCATCCGTTGTGGCTTGCGCCAGGCATCCCCCACCTTTCACTCGTTCGTGTTCTGTTGGTTTACCGTCGCGGCCTCGGTGGTTTCGTTGCTCTCCTGCTGATTCTTCATTGCTCACTCGCTGCAAGGCGGGTGGTTCCCCCTGCCTGGCCCCGCCAAAGCCGGCTGCGGGGCTCGTACCTCGCCGGTTGGGGGCTTCTCGCCCCCAGAGGGATGGGGGTTGGGGCGACCCAAAACCAAAATCATGTGCGAGGAAATTTCTATGTCTATTCAGATGATCGGTCTGGACCGGCTGGTGGCCAGTCGGAGTAATGTGCGGGTGGCGAAGGCCAGTCGTGTGACCCATGCATCCCTGATGGCAAGCATTGCCGCTGAAGGGGTATTGCAGAACCTGGTGGTAGTGCCGGAAGGGGAGGGGTTTGCGGTAATTGCCGGCGGGCGCCGATTGAAGGCCCTGCAGGGGCTGGCGCAAACGGGACAGATTGCAGGGGATTATCCGGTGCCCTGTGCGGTCCGCGATACGGGCGAGTCTGTAACCGCTATCTCGCTGGCAGAGAATTTCCAGCGGGAGGGCATGCATCCGGCGGACCAGGCGCAGGCGTTTGCCGAGCTGGCGCGCCAGGGTCTGAGTGAAGCCGAGATCGCGGTGCGCTTTGGGCTCAGTGAGCCGCATATCCGCAAACTGCTCAGGCTGGGGCGGGTGGCAAAGGCCATTCTGAACGACTATCGCAAGGACCAGTTCACGTTGGAGGAAGTACAGGCTTTCGCGTTAGTGGACGACACCAAGCGACAAATGGCCTGTTACCGGGAGCTCGGGGAGCACTGTTCTGCCTACGCGATCCGGCGCTGGCTGGTGGGCGAGGCCATTGAGGCGGGGCAGGGGATGGGCGCCTTTGTCGGGATCAAGGCCTATGAAAAAGCCGGTGGGGCGGTGGAGCGCGATCTGTTCGAGGACAAGGTCTATCTCTCGGATACGGAACTGGTCGAGCGGCTGGCGCTGGAGAAGTTGGGCCGGAAGGCCTGTACGATCGAGAAAGCCGGGGCGTGGGCCTGGGTGGCCCATGGCCTCGACCGGGAGGCCCTGACCAAAGGTCTGGTACGCCTTCCTGCGCAGTTGATCGATGTTCTGCCGGAAACGGCCGCGGAGCGTGATCGTCTGGAGCAGCGAGTGGCCGCCCTCGAGGCTCTGGACGCTGATGTGCCCCTGCCGGAAGAGTTTGCAACAGAAGACGCGCTGTTCGACGCCATCGACCGGGCAAACGAGGCCCTGTGGCAGCTCGAAGACGAGATTGAGAAAGAGTACAGCGGCTATAGCGCTGCGCAGCACCAGTATGCGGGTGTCGTGGTGACCCTCACCTGGCGGGGAGAGATTGAGGTGATCGAGGGGCTGGCGCGGCAGCAAGATACTCCCAGGCTGGCGACGGAGGGCGAACGTGATGCTGAAGTAACTGGAGCGGGGGAGGGCGGTGACGACGGTGAGTCGACTGAGAAGCCGCTGTCGCAGGCGCTGGTGAGTGATCTTGCCGCCCACCGGCGTCAGATCACCAAGCTGGCCTTGCTGCAAAACCCCAAATTGGCAAGCGACCTGCTGCACTATGGCCTGTGTGTTCAAATTCTCACCACCCGGGGCTGGGAAGGGCGGATTTACTGCAATGCCAGCTACAGTGATGTGCCCTGCATCTCGGAGCGGGGGGATACCGAGGACAGTGGCGCCGCGGAGGGCTTACGCCTGGCGAGGGAGGCTCTGAACACTCTCTGGTTGGCAGAAGACGATGACCAGTCGCGATTGGCGACATTCTGTGCCCTCCCGAAACGGGACAAGGACAAACTGGTGACGTACTGCACGGCGATGCTGCTCGAGGTCGGCCCGCGTGGTGCCTCGCCCGAGCGGGATGCGGTCGTGGACCAGCTGGCGCCGGATTTTCGGCGGTACTGGCAGCCGGGCGAAGCACACTACTTCAAGCGCATGACCATCGACCAGTTGCTGGTGACCTTTGGGCCGGTGCTGGGTGAGTTCTGGGTCGAGAGCCAGCAGGGCAAGCGCAAGGGCGAGGTCATTGCGTCACTGAAACAGGCCTTCGCCGAAGAATACCCGGCTAATGATCCCCGGGCGACCTGGATACCACCGGTGTTCTAGGCGCCAACCGGCTCGCACTTTGGCCGCCTTTGGGCGGCCTTTTTTGTTTGCCGGCTTCGCCGGGCAAACAAAAAAAAGGAATCCGGTTGGATTCCCTCAGGGCAACGCCATCGCAGTGGACGTCAGAGAAGGCCTGATTCCGCGAAAGAGTAGTGGCCTTTGTTTGACACAATGACATGATCCAGCACCCGGATATCGATCAGCCCCAGGCTTTGCTGAAGCCTTTCGGTGATCCTGCGATCAGCACTGCTGGGTTCGACGACACCGCTGGGATGATTGTGCGCCAATATCACTGCGGCTGCATTGTGGCACAGCGCTGATTTGACCACTTCCCGGGGATAGACAGCGGCACCGTCTATCGTGCCCTGGAACATATCCTCCATCGCGATCACCTCGTGCTGGTTGTTGAGAAAGAGCACCGTAAAGACCTCGCGTTCATTCTCACCAATACGCAACTGCAGGTACTGCCGGGTTGCTGTTGGACTGGTAAGCGCTTCACCATACTGGCGTGCCTTCTCTTCAAGGAAGCCGATAGCGGCCTCGATCACCGCGTCTTTTGACGCATACTGCAGGTTTTCCATTTTCTCGCACCTCAATAATTCTCCCCGAGATGCGCCCCACGGGACGAATCCCGTTGGGAGGAAGCCTTGCGGCGTTGTGGTTAACGCAAAGACCACCGGCATACGCGGGCGGTCTTTGCGAGCTCTGGACTAGGCGTCCGGGTTGTCGCTTTTGGGTTTGGGCGGGAACACTACCAGGTCACCGCTGACAGCGATGCCGGGCTGAATGAGCAGATTGAAACCCTCACCCTTGGTGTGGGGAAACAGTTTCCCGACCTGGGTGTAGTTCTTTCGCTGCTCGCCACCGCTCTCGAACTCCTCAACGACATACACGTTCAAATGCTTTGCCATGGATCAATCTCCTTACGGGTTAATGATCCGCCAGAGCCTCGTCCCGTGGGGTGCGATGCCCCAACGGGAGATGCGGAAAAACTCCGCGACTTAATGCTGCTGTGAGCAGCGACTAAGTGACATTAACCTTCACGGATGCGGGAAAAGCTGTCAATGGAAGGGTTCTTACAGTGGAGGAGGGCGCGGGAGATCAGTGGGTGCGTCGCCATTCCCAGGGCGGGATGGGGTTCTTATCCTGCCACAGGCCACGGCGGGCTACTTGGGCCTCGCGTTGCGCCTGTGCCAACTGGTGATCGTTACGCGCATAGCGTTCGTACCACCAGGCCCAGCCATTGCGCACCAGGGCAAGGTTGATGTTCTGGCCATCGCGATAGACGGTACCGACGGTGCGGCCGTAGCGGTCTGTATCCTGAACATCAACGCCGATTCGTTGCCCAGCGACATGGGCTTCCAGTGCTTCCCTGGCAGCGTTGCCGTAGGGCTGGCCCCGTTCCGGGGTATCGATACCGTGCAGCCGGATCTTGTACTGAGTATTGCCGGCATCCAGCAGGGTCAGGGTGTCGCCGTCGGCGATGCGGACCACCTTGCCAGACAGATCATATTGCGGTGCGGCTTCGCTGGGTGTACTGGCCGTCTGATCCACAATACCGGCCGCGCTGACCTGGAGGTCCGAGAGGCTGTTGCGGGTAGTGACCAGTGCGCTACCCAGTGAGGCCTGGACCGATTGCAACAGGTCGCCGCTGGGCAGGTCGATGGTGGCGGTGTGTTGGCGGATGGTCTGGTCCATCCAGCGCAGTGAGTCCGTGACCCAAGTGACATTGCCCTGGAGCAGGTACTGCCCGATGCTGCCGAGCACAAACAGGGTCAGCAGGGTACGGGAGGACAACAGGCGCCAGCGGCGCGTGCGTGAAAAGGGCAGGATACGGGCCATGGGTGGCAAGTTTACCACTGTCATGCCGATTGTCGGGCAGGTGTCCACGCGCATCGCGAGAGCTGAACGAATTGCGAAAAAAGCTGCCCCGGGAATCCGGGGCAGGTGAGGCTTCAGTCGATGGCGCGCAAGATGTCCTGGCTTTCAGCGTGATCCAGCGCCCAATCCCGCAGGGCGTAGAACAGCATGTTGAAATGCTCAGGCTCCGGCACGGACCACGCCAGATGGTTGATGGCCACCAGACTGACCACGATACCCGCGGCATCGGTGGACAGCTTGCCCTCGAAGCAATTGCCCTCGCAGACCATGCGGATGTGACTGTCCGACAGGGTAGGGGACAGGTAGCAGCCGCCATTGGACAGCTCCCACATATCCCACAGGCCACCGCGATAGTCGGGGCACAACCGGTCCATGGTCTGGAAGATCATCGCTTCCAGTTGCAGGAAGTATTTCCCTGCGTACTTTGGGAAAAAGCCCAAGCGCTGATTCTCGCGGACAATACTGCGAATGATCGGCGGGTTCTCGTGGATTTCCCCAAACCGGGTCGACCTCGCTGCATAAAAAACAACCTTCTGCTGTACAGACATGGATCAATCTCCTTGACGTTGAATGATCCGCTGAAGCCTTCTCCCGTGGGGCGAGGCCCCAACGGGTAATGCGGATGAACCGCAACTCAATGCTGCCGAGGGCAGCGATCAAGTAGCTACAAGATCGAGTGCGGGCGGTTTGCTGTCAATGGAAGGTTGTGCAACCGGTCTGTGCGATGCTGCAGGAAACGCCACTTCCAGTGTCGCGGTGTAGCTCACAGGCGCGGCCATCAGTGGCCCTGAAAGAGTTGCCTATTCGTCCAGACGTGGGAAACTGGGTAACACGGTGGGGCCAGGCGACAGGGCCTGTTCTAATGTCTGTGGAGGGAAGGTGTGCAATCTGGTGCGGATGAGAATGGAAAGCGCGAGCGGGTCAGGGAGCTGCTTGAGGAAAAGGCCTTTCTACACAGCCAGTTGACGGTGACTGAATCGGATTACCGCGCTTCTGTACTCGCGCTGGTCAGGTTGGCCCAGGATGATACCAGTGGCAGCCGCGCGGCGGCCCAAGTGCTATTGTAGCTCTACAACGGCAACGAGTGGCATATGGATTTGACCGATCTCGGCGTGCTGGATTTAAGGAATTTACAGCATGCGCTGATCGTTATTCGCGGTCGTATCGTCTTGGGAAAGTCTGTGGAGGCGGTGCCAGAAAACGGCGATCAGGTTTTCAGGGAGCTATGTGAACGTTGGGCAGCCTATAGCAACGATCGCCGGTATGCGGCAAGGTATGACAACGGATGTGTGGGAGACTAAACCAGCACCCTGATCATACCCATTCCTGGCGGGAGTACCGCGGCTTTCTGGAACTGGAGATCCCCCGCATCAATGTGGCGCCCACGGAGTCACTGGCGCTGATCCGGGAAGGGCGGATCGATCTGGCCCGCTGGTGGCTGACGCCGAGTTGGTCGGATGGCCCCAGCCAGAAATACAGTATGTTCAATGCCCGCAGTGAAAAGCTCACTCAATCGCCCGCGTACCGGGGGCCGTTCAAGTCCCAGCGAGGCATTGTGCCGATGAGCAGCTTCATCGAGTGGCGCACATCGGACGGCAAGAAGCAGCCCTGGTCGATTCACCGGGAAGGCGAAGCCCTTTACGCGGCGGCCCTGTGGGATGAATGGCAGGGAGAATCCGAGTCCCTGCTGTCCTGCACCATTGTCACCACCACTGCGGCGACAGCTTTTGAGCCCTGGCACCACCGGATGCCGGTGCTGTTGGAGGGCGAGGAGATCGATCGCTGGCTGGATAGCAGCACCCCTGTTGCCGCAGATGATCCGGTATTTGCCTCGCGCCTCAAGTTCCCCTGGCAGGTTTCGCCCTTACCGACCGCGGTGGGGAATGCCCGCAACAAATCGCCTACGCTCATGGAGCCGGTCGGCGAGACCGTCGAACTGAAGGCGGAGCCAGAGTCCGCCGCATAATAGATCGCTCCGCGCCTTACTGGCCGCGACGCCCCGAACTGATACCGGCACCCTTCGGCGGTGCTACGCCAAGGAGAGGATCCCTCTGGGGCGGCAGTGAGCCTGGCACCCGTTGAGGCTCTGTCCAGGCATCCCCCACCTTTCGCTCGTTCGTCTCTCACTCCCTGCAACGCGGGTGGTTCCCCCTGCCTGGACACACCACAGCCGGTCGCCGGGTGCGCGTACCGCGCACGGGGTGGGGTCTTCGCCCCCAGAGGGATGGGGTTGGAAAAACATCGGCGAGGAGCGAGATATGGGCATTCTGATCAGAACCACCTATGAAATCATTACCCCGGACAGCGCGGAAGCCGGCGATGCGGCAGAGCGCGACTGGATCGATGGGGCCGGTACGGACTATGGGTTCCGCGAGCTGGTGGAGCTCGCCCGGTCCGGCGAGGCCTCCAGTTCCGCGCCGAGCACCGGTGCCAGGCTGACGGTGTACGGGTACGACGAAGACTACCGCACCGGTGCGGTGGAGAACCGCAGCTACCACCCGGTGGACGCGCGGGATGCGCGCTACTTCGCCAAGGCGCTGCAGGCGGCGGGCTTGTGGAGGTAAGGGAATGCGGCGGCGATGCTTGCGCTTGATATGTATTGTATGTATGATACATACAATACATACATAAGGCCGCTCACATGAAGATTAAACCAGACATCAGGGACAAGATCATCGCCGCCGCCAACGCCCTGGCGGGGGAGGGCGTCGAGAACCCCACCAACGACCAGGTGCGGGAGCGGATGGGCGGGGGCTCCCTGTCCCATATCTCGCCGGTGATGCGCGAGTGGCGCGAGACACGAAAGGCCGATGTAGTTGCTGCGCTGGAAATGCCCGCCGACCTCAAGAAGACCATCGAAACCTCGGTAGGGCAGGTATGGACGGCCGCCAGCAAACTGGCATCAATCACCGTGGATACCGTCCGGCAAGAAGCGGAGGCAGCCATTGCGGCGGCCACCGATGAGCGCGATGAGGCCCTGGGCGAAGTCAGTCGGCTGGAGGCCCGTATCGGTGAACTGCAGCAGGCGCTGGCCGAGAAGGAAAGAGCCCAGCAGCAGGCCCAGGTGGCCGTGGACAAGGAGCGTGCGCAGAATGCCAAGCTGGCCAGCGAGAATGCCGCGCTGGTGACCCGGGTCGATGACCGGGACGAACAGCTTAAGGGGCTGAAGGCGGAGCTCAAAGACGCTCGCGGCGATACCAAGGCGCTACAGGCGGAGCTGGTCAAGATCGCCCGGGGATCGAACCCGAAAAAGTGAGATAGAATGTTCCTCAAGGAACAAATGGGCAAGTCAATGAAGCATCGGGGGAAAGCCAACAGGGGGTCCTAGGGATTTTGCCTCCAAATATTGCAAAAACCGCTGCAGGCCGCGCCA